>MKWU01000541.1_pt1 | contig 71633 bp, 56 predicted proteins | sample 809101 | NCBI WGS metagenome assembly MKWU01 (sample SAMN05860141, study PRJNA318959) | sponge metagenome | host: Aplysina aerophoba | place: Slovenia: Piran, Adriatic Sea, Gulf of Piran | collected 2013-05-07 | reverse complement strand
TATGTAGCAACAGCTTATCACTGTGTTCGTAACATGGCAGAACAACATGTGAATGGAACAGTTAATGAGTACGCCTTGTACTTTAACATTGCTTCTGATGCTGACTGCCAGACAACAGAAGGAAAGAAGCCTAACTATGTGAAAGTGGATTTTGATATCAACAAATCAGAGTATCTAAGTAAGCTTGCAGCAAAAATTCAGAATCTTAAATCTCAGAACCCAAGCATAAACATAGCCCAACACGATAGAGCATGGTTAGAGAAGAGTCTTGGAGTGGTTGATGATTCTGATGAGAAACACATGCTTGAAGATCTCAAAGGCAACCTTAAGGCATCAGATGATATAGCCAATGATATCAAGATGTTTAACCGAAGCTTTGACTCTCATACCTGTACCACGTCTCCTTTAATAGCTTCATCTAAAGCCAAGCATCCCAGCTATAACATATTTCATCGTTACATAACATCAGACAAAGACAGCATAGATGACGTGTCTAATGCCTGTTTTCTTTCAAATGATGTGGTGTTTTTAAAGATCACTCTCAACGAAACTATTCTTAGTTATGAATCTACTCATAAATGCCTCAAAACATCTCATTTAACAACAGAAATGTCTAACAATAACAGGCCTGCACCTCTTACATTAAACATAGGAAGCCATCCTCAGAACCAATCAGAATGGAGCAAAGCCGTTGTATCCTTTCACGATGAAGTACTGCAGTGGGATAGTCAAGAACAGCAGAGTAGAGAGTGGAGAACGGAAAAACATCATCAAAATTTATTTAACCAAATAATGGAGAAAACTTTTCATAAGTCTACAGATACCATCAATCAAGGTACAGAGAGTAAAGATGATGACTTCATAATGAATTTTCAAGAAATCATGGATTATAGTCAAGATCAACGTCATCTACGCTTGTTAACATTTTATAAAAGCAAGGAAAATGATACTTATCATTTTAAAAAATTAAAGCTTGCTTATAACAAAGATAATACCGAAATTAACGATGGTTTTATGGGGTTGTATGGCAGTGTTTATGCTATTATCCTTAGAAAATGGGGCATCTCTTTAATCCTATCGGGACTAAATGTTCATCCAGGATCCAGTGGTTCATTGATGATTTCTGGCAATGAAACCATTGGATATGAAATCATGGCAGCTCTTTACTCTAAAGGTGGAAAAGAGTACAGCACCGCTCATGGACCTATCGATAAGGCAGATTATATTGGCCGGATGACACCGAGAACTGACACAACCCAACCAAGTGATGATGATAATGATGAGAAGAGAGCATACTCAGGTACTTCAACACCCAAAACAACCCCAAGAGATAGCTCTGCTCGACAAAGCGATACGGAAAAACGTGAATCACAGCCCAATAGATCAGCCGATCTAAACCCTAATCCTCAACCTGTCGATAAACCGGATGTAAATAGAGAAGGTGAAGTAGCTGAAGACAAGAAAGCAACCAACAACCAGCCTCAGCCACAGGAAGAAAAAGGCGACGACGATAAGAATAGAGAGAATTTTTATAACATAAGAGATACCGGTGAAGATGATGCGAGAGCCCGCGATTTTGGTTGTAATTAATGCAATAACGAGCTCATATTTTGTTTAATAACGTAATAATATTAGAGGATTAAGATGGATGTCCAAATAAAAAAAATGATTAGAGATAGATTATGTGTTTTAACGGTTATAATGGGATCCTTAACCATACTCATACTGCCTATGTCATGTCGCCCAGATACCAATAGTTCAAACTTGGAAAATGTTGGTGATAGTGAAAAAAACAAAAGAACTCAACCACGCTATGTGCCAATAGAGGATAATCCAGGGCTATTGTTCTACTATCGTTTCTTTAAATGTAATAACACAAAAAATATAGGACCTATTCGAGAAATCATAACCGATGTTGAAATCAATGAAGTTTCTCGTGCTCAGCATTTTGCAGATAATGGACTGAACAAACATAATCAGTACTTAGATTGCCTTTTATGGTTCCATGACAAAGAGGCACTTCCTTATGCTCAACGTAATTGTGGCATTAAGTTTTTCTGTAGTGTGGACATAAGAAATCAAAGTGACTGCGTAGAGCAACTTAATAATGCTATTAAAATGATTACGGCAAAAGATAATGTATCTACCGATTACCTTCTAGATAGCCCATCGGATTCAAATGATCCTGACCATCCTGTTCAAAAAGTCTGCACAACTCTATATCCTAGGCCTGGCCAATATTAATACGCAACAATAATCCCAAAAATGCTCTTTTTTGGATTATTTTATCAGTAAAAACTTCGCACGTAGCTATTGACGTAAGTAGGTTGATTTTTAGTTTTAGATATGTTACTATCTATTTGTGTTGCTAGTTTCTAGCGCTAGAGTCCCTCTCTAGAAACCGGGCTTCAACTATGACAGACTGACTAAATGATATAGACAATGACTAGCGTACTGTGCATATTACAGAGGCCTATAATATGTGTTTTCTCAGTAAAGTTATGCATTAACAGGATTTTTCACTGTGATTTTTTGTCTATTCTATGCTTTCAATAAATATTGGAGAAGCAAAAATGAATGCATTTCCGTATCTATAATGTCTTAATTTCTTTTTAAAATCATATAACAAAGGATAAAATAACCATGAAATATGCTAAGTTCATTCGTGATTTTTATAAAACAGTAATGTGTTCACTTCTCTTTTTTGCTGTCACTATGACGATACTACCTAGTCATTTATATGCTCAAGCTAACTCACGTTATTCACATGTTCCAAAAGAATGGTGGCCTGGTAAAGCATGCGATAAAAGCATTAATAAAAATATTAGAATTACTAGCGTTAGCTTTGAAGCTGGCCCTTACACGACGAGATTTTTTGGCCAACAGCCTACGTATCCACAGCATATAGGAAATATGTTAAAATTTGCAAAGCTAAGTGAGTATGGAGGGTTTGGTGCAATTTTTAGTTTTGATAGAGGTATGTTGGACGTAGGACCTAATGAAAGTTATATATTTAACCTCAACGATATTGCTCCATTTATTGTCTCTGAAGGAGTTGTATACCGAACTAAGAGAACCACTGTAAATGGTATCCGTGTGCCAGACGCTCCACTAAGAATTGAACATGGGAACATACCTGAACTTCCTAGGAAGAGAGACCACATTGATAAGGTAATGTTCCTTAATGGATTGTCATCAAAACACAACTATAGAGCTGGATATCGTTTATGGATTCCTGGTGAGCTTACATTTAAAAATTGGAGATATTCTAAAATCTCAATAGATTCTACTTTTATGCTTTTTGAACCAGTTTGCTTAACTCATTATTACCCTGTTGATCCAAGCCAAATACGCAGTGATGGTCGAGTTTTACTCGACAAACGTTGGGTACAAGGATATAAAGATTCTGATAACAGATGGAGATTTATATTCGTGGTGGCAGAGCCAGAAGGACCAAAAGAAGAGCTTGATTTCCTTGTGTTTTAATGCAATCTATGAAGATATGGCAGTACTAAATTTTCAAGAGAAAAAGCATTTAAGTTAAAGATGTTTTTTCTCTTGATTTTTGGTTTATGCTTTCAATAAAAATCAGGGAAGCAAAAATGAATGCATTTCCGTATCTATAATGTCTTAATTTCTTTTTAAAATCATATAACAAAGGATAAAATAACCATGAAATATGCTAAGTCCATTCGTGTTTTTTATAAAACAGCAATTATGTTCACTCTGAATATCCCCAAAAATAGTAGAAGCAACTTGGACAAGAATCGGCTAAGATAGTGTTCGTTTATCATGGAGGTCGATATGACAAGTAAGAATGGTTACAGTGAAGAGTTTAAACGTGATTCTGTCCGTCTAAGTGAGAAGCATGGAGTTAAAGCTGCTGCAAAAAAGGCAATTACTTACCGGAAGTCTTATGGGTTGCTATCTCTTCAAAAAGAAAGTTTAACGGATCTATGGAGCTTGTGTAGGTGTTTTAGCAAGTAAGGCTTTTTGTATATTTTTTGGTACAAGATTAGCTATATCACCTCCTAGAAAAGCAACTTCTTTAACAAGAGTTGAAGATATATGACTGTGCATCTGCTTGGTGGGGATAAATATGGTATGGATGGAAGGTTGGAGGTTTTTATTCATCATGGCCATTTGCATCTCATAAACATAGTCAGCTTCTGTGCGAAGTCCTCTAACAAATACATTTATATGGCGTTTTTTTGCATAATTAGCCACTAGTCCTTTGAACGTATCCACTTCTACATTACCAAGATGAGAACACGTTTTTCTGACCATGTGGTTGCGTTCTTCTTCTGTAAAAAGTGTGGCTTTTTGAGGATTTTTGCCAATGGCTATAACCAGTTTGCTAAACAGAGTACTTGCTGTTTCAATGACATCAAGATGCCCTAAAGTGATGGGATCAAAGGTACCAGCATACAAAGCGTGATTGCTAACGGGGTGAGAAGAAGTGGTCATGTGAACTTTCACTATAAAAAAACTAACTGCTGTTTTGTGCCACAAATACAGATGTTTTGCCGTAATGTTTTTGCTTAATCAAAGACATCATAGCTGATTTTTCAAATATATCATGAATAGTAGCTTGATCTTTGCGTCCAGCTTTAACAATGATATAACACGGCTGCTCTATAATACCTTCACAAAAAGAAAGAAACATCTCCAACCACTGACAACATACAGCATAAGGAGGATCAGCAAAAATCAACTGAGGTGGTTTGTGGATAAAATAATGCCGTAGAGATTTTCTTTGTTCTTGTACAGAAGCAAAGAGATTACAGCTTATAAGTGAAAGAAACAGCTGTGGATGGTTCTTTTGTAGACGTTTTTCCACAAGAGCTATGTTTTTTTGAATCAATTCCTTAGCCAAAGGATCATTTTCAAAGAAAATCACCTCTTTGGCACCACGACTAGCAGCTTCCAAACCAAAACTTCCTGTGCCTGCAAACATATCCCAAATCACTCCCCCAGAAATCCTGTCACAAAACATGCTCATCAAAGCTTCACGGATTTTCCCTGAAATAGGACGGATGTCTGTGGTGTTAAGGGGAGGTGCTGCAAGAGGGGTATGTTTAAGGAGACCACTGATAATATGCATAGATCATACCTCTGTTGGTGCTGTTTTGATAACGTTCTATCTTCATATAACTAACTCTCAGAGATGGGCGCAGCAGAATCAAGCCATTGATCAGCTAGTTTTTCTATGCGCTTATTGTAGGGCTGTCCTTTTAAATAAAGCTCTTGATCTTCAAAGTTATGCTTAGAATAATCAAGAGTGAGGTAGATGTCTTCGCTTTGAGAAAAAAATTCATCAAAATACATATCCACATAATCAAGCAACAAGTAGTGAGCTTTGCGAAGCGATGTGATGGGTTGAGGTGAACTTTGATCATTTATCACCATAAGAGCATGAATGGGATACATGTAAGATTCATCAAGGGATGATAAAGTGACAATCACTTTAGCTATTTGCTCCCCTGTGGTGTTGTGATTGTGAGTCAATGGATGAGGGGTAATATTGGTTGAACTGAGTAACTCAACAGTAAAGTATCTGTTTTTTAAATAAGCAGCATATTTTTGATTCATCATATGAGCTAGTCGTGCTGCTGTATATGAATCCATGGATTGATAGTTTTGATCATTATCACGAGACCCATGACCGGCTTGTTTTGTACAATTATGTTGTGGGGGTTGCATGTTAGTCCTCAGTCCAGCTAGGTGATGATATGTTACCCAAAACATCAAAAGAATCCATCAAATAATCCACTTGATGATGTGGGGGTTCTTGGGCTGTACGGTCCAGTAAAGTTTGCAAAGAAGAAATGTAATGATGCAATGGTGTTTTTATATCTATATCTGCAATAGGAATCTTGTTTTCTTCCATAACAGTCCTGTGCGTGGATGAAAGCTCAGAGTCCAATGATGGGTGATGAATAAACTCTAAGATAGCCTTAATAGGAGAGTCTGTTTCCATATGAGGCATATCTGCTGATAGCTCTTTTTGAAAAGCCTCTAAACGCTTTTTTCTAAGTGTAACAGGAGTAGCTAGAAGTTTTTTGAAAACATCTTTGTCAAAGACACGACTGATAAATCCTTTCCCTAAACACACATTCACCAATGCTTTCATCCATACATCATCCACTGGCTGTGAAGTCTGTGGATGATGTACTTGTGCCTTAAGAGCCATCTCTATACGCCAAATCAATGAAACCACATGATGAGCTAGTTCCACTAAATGATGGAAAGAATAGATGGAAATATGGAAAAAAGAGGGAGAAGGTGTATTGTGATCAGTTTGTGTTCTACGACTAGATGTTTTAGGAGGGCTTACCTGCATAGTAAGAGGGAAGCGATTAAAAAGCCCCTTAAGACGCATAAAATCTTTGGGAGCTAAAATGGGTGCTAGATGCTGATCCAATGCATCCATAACCAAACCATATTTTTTTTGAGACACGAGAGAAGAAAATGCTGAAGGGAGTAATCTCATCTTTTTTAAAGCATCTGTGAGTTGATCTCTGAGGCACGTTGTAAGAGCTTCTCCATACTGCAGCAATACCTTGCTGGGTTGTTCTTCAAGTATAGATGCAGCTATGGCTACACGACCTGCAGAAAGAACATCCAGTGACAAACTTATGGAAGCAAGGATATGCTCCATAATGGTCTCTCTTTCTTTGATGTGATGAGGCTCTAAACCTAAAGCAGCTATATAGTGGTTGGTACACATTTGCCACTGATTTTGAAGATCTTCTAAATAGAGAAGGGTAGCAGCTTTGGTGTTCTGTTGAGATGGAGAAGATGAGCCTCTATCCATCTGAAAATTCACATAAGCCAATACCCTTCTTAACATACTGAGTTTATTGAGTTGGCTGAGTTTGTGTTGATCAAGTTGATGAGATCCTCCCTTTAAGGAGGTGTTTTCTTGGTTTATGAAGTGATGATCCATATAAGTGGTTTCAAGTTGTCTGATCATCGCTGCACTCAAAGAAAACAAGCTTTTCTGTGCAGCATCAAAAGGTAAGAAGCCATCTTCTTCATTACGAGACGTACGAAAACGAAAAGCAAGAGATTCCGATTCCCTCGGAGGCATCCAAGTAATATGCCATAAGAGAGATAAAGCATATTCCATATTTGATGCTTGAAGGGCATTGAAACATCCTATCACAAAATCTCGTATCCTTGGGTTATGAGATAACACGTGATAGTAACAAGAACCACCAGGAAAAGGGATAAGATGATCTTGTATCTGAGGTGCTAAGTCTTCAAACTCTTCAGCTGTATAACCTCTAAGCCATGGTTGGAGAATAGCTATTTGGTACTCTTCTTCTAATAAAGAAAAGCGATTATAAAAGACCTGATCACCCATTTCTTGATACATAGATAGCCAGTGCATAGCTTTGTGAATATCCACCTCAGAACCATTCCATACATGGAAATCTAAAATGCGAGTGAATTGCTGTTGACTTAACCCATCCATTACTTCAAGAGAAATGTGATCAGGATCTCTTTGAATAAGAGCCTGATATAAAGCAAAGACGGGCGTTCTTTGGATGGCCTCTCGTTTATATTTGAAAGTAAGCTCTTGTTGTTGTTGAGGTGATAAATCACACCAAGAAGTGACATACTGACGTAATAGTGGTTCCACATCTACCAACGTTTCTAGATTGATACTCCCCAGTTGCTTGCCTAGAGCATGCAATGATTCTTGATCGTTAGCACCTGATTGCCTTCTCTTAGCTATACCTTCATGTGCCCCCTGGCTAGGCTTACGAGGAAACAAGGTTAAGCCTTGATCATAAGCCTTTAAAATCTTGTTGGGCAGCTTGCTTGTATATGTCAAGCTAGGTGCTAAAGTGGCTAAAGCCTCAGTTCTTTGTGTTGGCTGTTGTGTTGGCTGTTGTTCTGGCTGTGCTGATGCACTTATTGCTGCAGGCTCTTTTATGGATGATGGCGAGGAAAATGTGGATGATGTAGAAAGGTCTGGCATAGTAAAGACCAATGATGATGAAAGTAGTGATGAGTGTGTGATTGTTGTGTGTCAGTTGAATATGCTATTTTAGGACGTCTTTGAGGAATATTTTTTATGTTTGCTTATGTTTTCTATGTTGTGTCTTTATAGTCTGCTCTATACATATTTTTCTGATTTTCAGGCACTTTATTATAAACTATTTTTTTTAAGATGCTATGCATATTTTTTGGAACCAAAGTAAGTGGATAAGACAATGAGCACTGGTAGTCCTATGAACAAAGATAGCTCACCAGTTGTACTGCCGGAATGGGGTTTTAAACTGAGGCCCTGGCTTGCCCAAGATCTACACCAAGTGGTGGCTGGTTTATCAGAGTACTTAGATATGCCTGATTTTTCCGTACTTTCTTTGCTTGACTCTGAGTTTATGAGTCAAGCGAAACATGTGCGTCCTTTACTTTTTTTATTATGCACGAAGCTGTTGAATTATTCAGGAGATGAGCGTATCAAAGTAGCGGTGATTTGTGAGTATATTCATGTGGCTTCTCTTCTTCATGATGATGTGGTGGATGAAAGCAAGATACGCCGTGGTAAGCCTGCTTGCCACGTTGTTTGGGATAAAGCCACATCCGTACTCGTTGGTGATTATATCTATGCTCGAGCTTGTGAGTTGATCAGTGAAGTCGAATCGCACTCTAAGATTAATGGTTTTTTGCAAGTATTTGCACAGGCTATTCGTATGATGAGTGAAGGAGAGCTGATGCAACTTGAGTATAAAGGGGGCTTTCCTACGGTAGAACAATACCTGGCTATCCTTGAAAGAAAAACCGGAGCTTTGTTAGGAGCTGCCACACAAGCTGCGTGGTTACTGGGGCAAGGTTCAAAAGCTGCAGAGGATTCGAAAGCATCTTTGCAAGGTATGTGGGACTTGGGTATTCTTCTTGGTACAGCTTATCAGTTGCTCGATGATGTTTTTGATTATTCAGCACATCAAGAAACTCTAGGGAAGCCAATATTACAAGATCTTAAAGAAGGTAAGGCTTCTTTGCCACTGATTCTTTTGATGCCACTGGTAACACACTCTCAAAAAACCCACCTTCACAACATACTTTCTTCAGGTGCGGTTGAAAAAGAGCAGCAAAGATATATTTTATCTCTGCTTCAGCAGCACGGCACAGTGGAGAGCACACGGCAATTAGCTGGTAAGTACATCGGTGACGCACTAGCTATGGTGGAACAGCTTTTTGTTCCAAGTGATGATCGTTTGTATTTAGAAAGTCTGGTGAGAGCTTTGCTTAAAAGAGAGTCTTAAGGCAATCCTAATGTGGATGTATCCATATAAGCACCTGAAAAATCAGCTTTGTCTTTATTAACAGCCCCCCGAAAATCAGCTCCCTGTATATGACTGTTTCTAAAAATGCTGCTACTCAGATCAGCTCCTTGAAAATTGGCTCCTTGCAGCCACGCACCCGTGAAATCAGCGTTGGTTAAATTAGCATAACTGAAGTCAGCATTTATAGCATGAGCCTGTCTTAGGTTGGCAAATGGAAAAGAGCTTGATGAAAATAACGCTCCATAAAGGACAGCCCCATAGAGTTCGGCATTAGAGAAATCATGATGGGAAAACTGAGCTTCTGACAGATTAGCAAGCCGCAGGCGAGCATGGCGAAAATTGTTTTTTAAACCATCTGATTTTCCACCTAATACAAAGTTAAGTCCTTTGGTGGTGTGATCTATGGTGGCTCCTTCAAAGTATGCAACGCCTTTAGCATCTAAAAAATTTGCGCCACGTAAGTTAGCCCATGAAAAGTTCGTATCCATAATGTAGGCTTTTTGAAAATCAGCATCCACTAAATAAGCATGACTAAAGTCAGCTTTTGTAAGTAATGCACTTACAAAACGAGTTGCTTTAGCATAGCTAGATCGAAATGAAGCTCTATGAAGCAAAGCTTCATTAAACGAACTATTGTTCACACCAGCATAACTCAGGTCCACTCCTTTAATCCTCAAATGATCGAAGTTGCCATGAGAGAGATTTCCTCTTTGTTTGGCTAAGTAGGTGAGTCTTTCTGTATTAGCGCTATCTTGAGCATATAAAACACCTTCAAAACATATCGCACTGATAAAAATAAGGACATGTATGTGACACTTCAAAATATTCATAAGGATTCTCTCATATTGTTTAAAAAGCAAAGGCATATCAACAATCTAGGGCGATGCTAGTCATAAAACCCTAAAATGTAAAGCCCTTTATAGCACGATGGCCAGATATAAGAAAAAGATTAAAGAAAATCCTACGTAAACAGATAAGGCGTCTGAGTTATCCCACTATGAAAGTTATGGCCAAGGAAGGGATAGGGCATCACTAAAGAATAGAACAATAGGGGGATAAGAGTGTATTTAGAAGCTCTAGCTATTAGGCGTTTTTGGTGTATATTTTGGATATTCTTAGGTCTTTTTCTTTCATTAAGTGTTATCTCATGTTCCCATGAATATGAAGATATTACACCCAGAGAAAGTCCTGGAGAAGAGGCAAAAGATCCTGAAGTTGAAAAATCTCGTAAAAAAAATCCATCTCAATTCAGAACGGTCCAAGATGCCGGCTTATTGAGTTGTTCTGTGATGCAGAGGTATATTGAGGCTGCTTTCAAAACTCATTATTCATACACACGTCTTGAAGATGATTTCCATGAATTGATGGCTCTTGATGTGGCACGAAAGTTTATAGATTCCTTGGATCCTTCTTCGACGATTTTTTCCAAAGAGAAAGCCCACAATCTTGTTTTAAGTATAGCTGAGCAATCAAAACCATCTCTTTATTTCGGTTCGTGTAAATTTCTAGAAGAATTTAAATATACCTATCAAAATTATGGCAAGTCTTATGTTAAGCGATCTAGAAGTGCCATAAAATCCACTCATAATTTTTCCACAGAAGAAAGTATGTGGATTTCTAAAGGAAATGTCTTACCTTTTCAGTATCTAAACGTCAATGAAAGTCTAGAAGAAAGAGCTCGTAAAGAGGCGAAGTTATGGATTCTTGATATGCGTTTGCATTCTCCTTACCTTGAAGATGATGAGATACAGGACTTTTTATTAATGCGTCAAAGACGTCTTAAGTATTTTTTTGATAATTTGAGTAATCAGCATATTTTTGCAGCTTTCTTGCGAGCTGTTGGGCAGTCTTTAGATCCTCACTCCACGTTTTTTGCTAATTTTAAATTTCTTCCTTATAGCACAAATCGCAGTCTTGGAGGAGGCGAGTTAGGCCATTATTCTTTGGGAGTCGATTTTGATTTTCGTTATGGCTATGCACATGTACGAAAATTGAGTGATGAAGCTTTGTCTGTGAAGGATGGTTTACAGGTAGATGATGAAATCATTGGAGTTTACAGTGCTAAAGATAACAAAACTCTTTTATCTTTAGAGTATATGACTAAAGATGAATTTTATTCTATCATCACATCATATCACAGTGATCCTATATCTCTTGAAGTGTTACGTCCTGTAGCAGGTAGTGCTGTGAGCTTTACAAGATTCAAACTTACTGTTGATCGATTACCCATGACCCAACCACTTCATAGAAGGGACCTGATTCGTAGTTCTCTCATGGAATCAGAAAATGGTACCAAAGTGGGTGTATTGAAGATCAATCATTTCTATGACAGTGCTGCCCATGGCAGCACTGGTGATTTGGCTAGCGATAGTGTTAGTGAGTTATTTGATTTATTTATGCAAGGCATGGAAAGTCTTGTTATTGATTTACGTCATAATAATGGTGGTAGCACCAAAGCAGCTTTGAAGTTCCTTTATTTGTTTATGGATCCTAAAGTAGCCTTTCAAGTATCTGGGTTGAAAAAATCCAAAGAACAAGAAGAGTTTATTCTTCCTGTTCGAGGCAAACGTGGTAAATTTTTCCAAAAAGATATTCCTCTAGTGGTCCTTGTAAGTAAGGCTTCAGCATCTGCCAGTGAGTTATTTGCTCAAGCCATAAAGGTGCATGGGCGAGGTATTGTGGTGGGTGATTCGCGCACTTTTGGTAAAGCCACATTGCAAAGATGGTTAAATGGTATGTTCTCTGATGTCACTCAAGAGGCACTGGCAATGAGTGTCAGTGTGGGTAAGTATTATGGTGCTGATGGGTTGTCTGTTCAAGGAACAGGAGTGAGCTCTGATGTTGTTATTCCTAGCTTGTCAGGCCGTTATTTAAAAGGAGAGGACGAGTTTGGTAATGCTTTAGATCGTAGCGTAGTCACTTCTAAAGCTTCTTCTCTACCTTCACTTTCCCGTTCTGTATCGCTGTTAAAGATGCTTAAAGAAAAATCTCAAGCAAGAACCACAGATAGTGAGTATTTTCAAGCAATTCGTTCTCTTTCCTATCCTAATAAACGATCAGCAAAACAGTTTTTTTCATTAGAAGATAAAACAGATGTTTTATCTAAGGTACAAAGACTTATGTATATGTATTCTCTCTATCAAAAACCTTTTAGCGAAGTCTTTGATGAGCATATGCATAAAGCCGTGTTTGGCACTGAAGACACGAACCCTTACTTCGATGATTTGGTACTCCAAGAAGCCGTAAACATCACTGCTGACTACTCAAATCATCTTAATGTCAATATAGATACAGTAACGGCAGAAGAAGACACAGAAGAAGACACAGAAGAAGACACAGAAGAAGATATAGGCACAGAAGACATAGTTGAAGCTGAAGTCACAAACGGTGATGAAAGTAAAGAAGAGAGTGGAGAAACTCACAGTAAAGAAGAAGGTGATGATTTCAGTAAAGAAAGAGTTAGCAATGAAAGTGATGATGCAAGTGGTGAGTTAGTTGAGTTAACGGAATAAGTTGAAACTATTTCGAGATAAGACTCTTGAGATATATGCTAACATTTGGCGGTGATTATGCGATTACATCATAAGTAGTTGGCAGATATGCAGGGAAAGTTACGTGTGATGACAAAGTCTTACGGTATGTGTCAGTCTTAGGAAAACAGAGGAAAACAGATTTGTCCTGGCATGGTTCTTAATTTCTCATGAGCAGGAATATTCTGTTATGCCCAAGGGTATGAAAACATCTGCGCATTATGTTTTCTACTTATTATGAGTTGTAAGCCAACTGGATCATTCCAATTAATGCCTATGGTGGCAGGTGATGAGTACAAATCATGTACCAATCTCTTTTTTTGCTTTATATCTGCTTTATATCGAATGGGTTAGCACTCTGTCACAGACTCTATATAAGAGCAATTATTGCTAATAGTATATCTTCAGTCCCGGTTGGAGAAGAAGGAACTATAAATCAATGGCTTATTGTGATCACATCAGGGATGATCAAGGTAGGGCACTTAAAGCGTCTAAAGGAGATTTTGGTGGACCTTTGGTCAAATCAGTTAACAAGCTCTATTTATGCGGCTGTCGCTGTACGGATGTTGCATTACCTGATACTGAAAGCAAATTGCTCGGTCATCAATACACTAACTATGGCTCATATTTGAATTTAGTTAATACCGTTGCTTACTTAGACTGGGTTGTTATCACTAAATCTTCAATGGTTGTAGGCAGTCATTCTTACCAAGATTGTTCTCAAAAACTGGTAAAAAATGGTAATATTCTAACGCTCCCTTGATCCTCTTCCTGAGGGGCTTAATAGCATTAATTAACTAAGCATCTCATCTTGCTAGAACCTATCATCAATATTCATCCATGAATTATTATTTCTATTATAAACTAGGTCATCATAAATAGGTTCCTGAATGTAACATTTTAGAGTCAATTTTGCTCAAAATTGATATTTAAACAATGAAAACGAAAATTAGAAGTTATTCTGTGGTTTTAATTTTTGCAAAAATTTGTAGTGTTCTATGAAGTTATAATAGCCTTGAATCACGGCAGTGATGTCATGTAGATAATAGGGGGATCAGAAATCACAATATCATCCTATTCTCTAGCCGTGATGGCAGCTTGTATTAATTACAGATTCACAAAAAATCTTATCTATGGAGGTTGGGAATATGATCAAGAAGATTTAGAAAACAGGTTGAGAAAACAAAGAAGGCCTCGTTTGTAAAAACTCACTTGTAAAAAGAAGCATTCAAACAACTCATAATGAAATGTAACCAGAAATCCTAGACAGCAAGTTGCTATCTCAATGTTTCTTAATACTTCAAACGCTTTGTATTATCAGTGCGTTATGTATACTTGTTACAAGTTTCGCGAAGTTTTAGAGCTTAAAGTAGCATCCTTAGCTATATACACCTGCTTTTCATACTTGCCCACACTATTTGTCCTTACTCATTGTCCTTACTTATTGTCCTTACTCGTTGTCCTTACTCAATTTCTTCTTGAAGAGAGTCACATCTGTCTAGATCACACTCTTCATTATTGAATGTAGAGAAATAATCTTCGATTCTCGGTTCTATTTCACCGATTAACTCGTCACTAGTTGTATCTAAGTTCTTATTAATTTCATCTACTAATTGATTAAGTTCCTCTTTAGTCATGTCTTCAGTCACCATTGTTGCTTCTTCTGACGGACCTGCTTCCGTACTATCTGTACTATGCACAACCTTGTTAGACGCTGTAGTCTTGCTCCTTGATAAAGCTATTACAGCAACTGCTACCACCGCGACAACAAGCGCCAATTTTACTCTGCCCGCATCTTTTTTGACCTTCTCCTTGTGCTTGTTAGATAGAGCTAAAGCCATGAAATCAACCTCTGCATACAGAGACTTTTTTAGTGGGTTAAACGCCACTTCAAGCGCACCTACTTTACTTAAAACATCCAAGTCCAAATAACCATTAGAACCCGATAGAAGCACTTCTATTGTTTCTTCTACCTCTTCTTTGGAAACAACCTTAAACTCTTCGGCATAAGCCTCGTAAATCACCTCTTTAATGCCTTTTATGTCCGATAGAGAAACATTAAGACTCTCAATGTCATAATTCTCTGTTGCATCATCTAAAGAGGCAGAGTAAGCAGGGGATGAGTAAAAGAAAAGCACAGAAAGGAGGAAGAAGCTTGAAGTTAATACTCTAGAAACATAAGCTTTGTCAAAGAGCAATCGCGCACATAAAAAGATAGCATGAACGGATGATACCATCATAAACTCCCTTATCAATGGAATTGGTACGAAAAACTGAATAATAACACAGACACACTTCGTTTAAATGAAGCGCAAACTCACCGTTGAGTGTAATTCAGTAGAGAACCAAAAACAACTGTTTTTTTTGAAGCAAAACCAGACTAAAGAACATACAAGCAGCTTTGTATGGCCTCTTGTGGAGAGCCATATTATTCAATGTAAAAGCAAAATAGCTGTTGTCTAAAAAAATGGCACCATTATAGTTTGACTGGTAGTAGCTTTTCAAATCAAAAAAGACACCAGCATAGCTTTTCTTTGATCGGCCTTTCCTTGTAAAAAACTGACTGTGAAACGCTGAAATGTTGGCATAAGTCATTCAAATGAATGATTTATTGTTTTTGCCATTTTACTTACTTCATATCTTCGGGATGGTTTTGTGATAAGATGGCTGTTGTGTCTCTTATTACCTCATTCACATTGCTGACTAAACGAATTCTTTTCTTAAGAAATGTAATCTCTTTAAGAAGATCATCATAGCTGCGATTTTCTTCATCCTTTGGGGTTTTGGCTTTTAAATAAGTACGTCTCCATCTATACAAACCGGACACAGAAACCCCTAGCTTTTTTGCAGCAACTTTGACTCCATGTTTCTTACTTAAGCGGACAGCATCACGTTTAAACTTTTCATTGTAAGAATGCTTACTTGTCTTACTTGTCTTGCTTGGCTTACTTGGCATATGTGTACCTCCATGATAAACAGATACTATCTTAGCTGATTCTTGTTCAAGTTGCTTCTACTATTTTTGGGGATATTCAAATGTCTCGTCTCTTTGCTGAGATTTACAGATTTTTTTTGCGAAACTGCAGAAACAAACGTTAGTGTGTATAACATATCATGGTTCTATGTCAAGGAGATAAAATAAGGCTGAGGTTTATGAAAGTTTTGTGTCTAGTCCCAACGTTCTCGAGACTTAGGAGTGATTTCACTGATCAAAGTGCTTTGTCCTGCTTTTAAGCGCTCCCAAGAATCCCAGCCAATTAAACGTAACCAGGTAGGATGAATAGGATGTTGAGCTACTAACTTTGCATAATCAAGAGCATAGTTTTGAAAACTATCACCATGGCTTCCTGGATTACCAACATAGATTCGGGCAGCTTTTTCATATAGAGAAATAAGAGTAACAAGTCCATAACCAGACATTGGAGAATTTTCTTCTTGAGCCATGACTACAAAATCTTGCCATTTTTTGATATTTCTTTCAAGGTTACCCACAACTTTGAGAGAAAACCAAGTTTTTTGTAAGGTATTTCCTTTGCCAAATTTTGGTGAAGAGTACTCGCGACGAAGAAGATGGCTGTTTCCATTACCTTCTAGTCGTTGAGTAACGGCACGAAATTTATCTCCTTTCGAAATGGTCACACGGATGCGATAGAGGTTGTTTGGATGAAATAATTCCTTTGGAGATAGTGGTTTAGAGATATAAGGAACCAAATATACATACAACTTATCGTTTTCAGCTCCAGCTAATGCAGCCACATAAGGGGTGAGGCGCCAGCGTTGTTTGTGATCAATTTCTACGCCACTATCAAATTTGATGCGACGTAATTCATCATGGTCCACATCATAGATATGCAAAGGTCCTTTGGGGCTGTATTCCGGATGAGATGTAAAAGCAAGTAGTCGACTACCAGGAAACCAAATGAATTCTTCAGGTTGATAAGCATCATGCAACCAGATAGGATCCTTTCTTGTGCCATTATGCTTGACCACAACAATCGTACGTTTTTTTGTTTGGTCATTGATAAATAATCGTGCAGAATACTGTTTGTCAAAAGAAGTAGATGATATGAGTTGAGCTGGTTGGTAAAGGGAAGGAGGTTTTGGATAGCTATGTATCACTTTAGGAAATAGAGCATTCCATCCTTTTGATGCCACAAATAGACCCGTGCCTTGGGGGCTATTTGTATTAGAGAAATTCACACCTCCCCATGACTTAATTAACGTTTGCGAAGCATCCAGGTGGCGCATATCCATTTTATAGCCGTAATGATCATATATATTGACTTTGTTTCCATTTGAACGTGCATACTCACTGAGTTCACGAAGAGAAGGCCACATGACTTGATGACGTTCGCGATAGTTCTTTAATGTATGAGATATTTTTTTCATATCCCTCATTGTTTGCCGCTTAGCACCAAGATGATACTCAGGTGTTTTAGCTAGGTAGTAAAGTCCAAAAGGTATACTACATGCTAAAATGATTTTGAAAATAAGCTTCTTGCTTATCTTATGAATCATCACCACCCCAGTTTTTATCTCAAAAATTCATCTCTTGTGCTTCGCGTTATAATCAGTTTAACCTAAAATCTTGTTAAACTTTTCATCGTAAGTATCACTTCACCTCTTGCCACATATTTCTTGCAAAATATCCATGGTTATGTTAGTAGCAGCTATCCAGCTATTATGAACTTCATGTTTTATATGAAGACATCAAGTACAAACAACTCTAGGCAAGAAAAACGCACTGTCTGTGTAGTAGGGTGTTGTACTAAGAATTACCATGGAAATATAAGGTCTTTTCGGCCTAGCTGTAATAACCTCTTACTAAGAGAACATGCATTATGTCTCTGTTGAAGATATGCCCTCATAAACACGTTCTCATATCACGAGCATACACTATCTTATGGCACCACATTTTAGCGGTGGGTACACTTTTGATGGCTACTTCTGTAAGTTACGCATTGGAGAATTCTTCGGTGCATTCCCCCAACACGAGCTCAAGTGATGGTCAAGTGATGGACAATTCAGATAATGCTTTACCCATCAAATGGCCTCAGAGCTCCACTCCAAAAGATTCACTTGACGATACTGCTACGGATACTGCTACGGATACTGCTACAAAAGAAGATCGCGATCATTTTTATAGTCACAATGCTGCTTCTGTACGTATTGGGCTAAGACTTTCCAGGTTTGAGAGAACAAAAAATCAACCCTCATGGATGGAGCGTACCATTCTTGAACGCACCCTTAAAGCACGTATCGATAAACCCAATCACTTCCTCCTTGGTGCCTATCATATTGAAACAATCCCACTACAATGGATCCGTAAGAGCCAATCTTACACCATGCGTCTTTCTCTTTCAGAACGTTACAACAATGAAGCGCATAAAGGTGTCATGGAAAAATACATCGGTTATATCGATGTACGTGGAACTCTAAAAAAACAGTATCACCCCAAACTTTTTTTGCTCATGGGTGCAGCCTCTAAAACTTTCCTTGACGAGTATCGGCAACCGACAATAAAAATAGTAGCTGGCTATGGACGCACACGTCCTCAACCCCAACCTTTAGCTCTCAGACAGTCCCGTCAGAACTCCAGTAATCATGTAAGTCAGAATGCAAATCAGCCTGCACGTACCACTTTTTCTCCAAGAAAATCTCTGACCACTTCCTATAATCCTGCTCGTGTGCAACAACAGAACCCTATGCAGTCTCAACCAAGATCAGCTCAGTTACCGCCCCAACCACAACAGCGACAACAGTATGGCACTGCTCGTGCAAGCAGGCCAGGTAACCAAAAACAGTCCTATCAGTCATCAAACCATGCTCACCTTAACTCTGTGGAGCAACCAGTATATGATAACTCGTCTATGAGTTATCAAAACAGCCTCAACCCTAGCGCTAATCGTGGCAATACAGCCTATAGACCTCAACAGAACGCATACCCACAAAACCGTAATAGATCACAAGGTAAAATGAAAATTCCTGATGCCTTTTTAGTGAAAAGAAATAAACAGCCAGTTTCTGGTCAGCAGCAGATGATTCTTAAACAGCAGCCTTCTGGGCAACGGCTTTCCGGGCAACGGCCTTCAAACAATTCTCAGAGATCAAATACAGAACAGTAGTTTTTCCACACCAAAGTAGCTGCTGCCTCAAAGCTTATTTCGCGTATGGTAGCAAGATGAGAAATCACATGCATCACTTGACGTGGATCACTTCGTTCTCCTTTTGTAAAAGATAAATAAGGAGAATCGGTTTCTGTTAAAATACACATCTCTGGGAGCTGAGCTAACATCTTAGCAAAGCCATGATGTCTTTGAGAGATGGCAGGAATAGAAAAACACCAGCCATGATCAGTGGCAGCTTGTAGAGCAGCTTTAACATTACCCATATAACAATGCATGATCACACGCTTTGCTTTAAGCTCACTTAACATTTCAAGCACACGCTTTTCGCGCTTACGTGAATGGATTATCACCGGTATGTCATAGTGAGTAGCAATAGATACCAATTCAGAAAAAACCTTCTCCTGAGGAGCCAAAAGTTCTTCTCTGTCTTTAAACCAATAGCCATCTAAACCACATTCCCCCACAGCCACAATATGTCCTGAAGCAGCACCATCTTCAATTGCTCCTATGGCCTTTTGTAAATCAAAATCTTCAATACGCAAAGGATCAGTGTGGTTAAGAAGATGATTTACTGCATGCACCGGATATATGCCCATAGCTGGTCTGATCATATCAGGATACTTAGTTGCTAACTCTAATGTCACCCGATTACTACGCGGCTCTAAACCATTCACTACAACGTGACGAATCGATGACTGCAGCATCTTGTCCATCAAGTCGTCCATATCTGAGATAAAATCTTCATGACACAAATGAGCATGAACATCCACAAGACGGACATTCTCAGGATAAACATCTGCCACTTGTTGTGCTATCTTTTTAACCATAGAACCTTCTTTTATTTTTAACTCAATTACTTTTTACACATATCCACTTAAGCATCATGATGAATCATACTCTTTATGCCATCGATGGAAATAGCCAAAAACTCGATGGAGGAGCTATGTTTGGACACTGTCCAAAATCTCTCTGGAAGAAATGGGTGACATGTGATGAAGACAATCGGATCCCACTAGCTTGTCGCTCTTTACTGATACAAGATCATCAAAAACTTATTTTGTGCGAAGCCGGGATTGGTAATTTTTTTTCGCCAAAACTGATGGATCGCTACGGTATTTCTTCCCCTCATATACATCAACTGCAAAAACGACTGCAAACACTATCTGTTTTTCCATCAGACGTCGATGTTATTATCCTCTCTCATCTTCATTTCGATCATGCAGGAGGGATATTAAAGCCTTATGGCCAAATCTCTACAACAGAACAACACAATCCTTTACAACGTCTGATGTTTCCTAATAGCCATTATATTATCTCACAAGGAGCCCTCCAAAGAGCCCTCAATCCCCATCCTCGTGATAGAGCTTCTTATCCAATAGAGCTCATCACCACCATCAGAGCCCTTATAGAACAAAAACCTAAAAAAGTAGAGATACTCCATCAACAAAGTCATTCACAAATACTGGGAAAAAATTTTCAATTCATCGAAACCCATGGCCATACTCCACACCAACTCCATACCCTCTATGGAGGGGCTAGTCATCCCATTTTTATGTGCTCTGATCTTATCCCCGGTACTCCTTGGCTTCATCTTCCCATCACAGCTGGGTATGATCGATACCCAGAACAACTTATTGATGAAAAAAGTCATATTCTCAAAAGAGCCTTACACGAAAATTGGCAACTCTTCTACACCCATGATCCTTCAACAGTGGTATCAAAGGTGATAGAAGACCATAATAAACGCTACGTTTCATCAGATGTCATAACAATGGCTCATGACGGTGTTACGCCGATCGGTGAGTGATGAAGGTTTCTGATGCACTCAGAGTTCATCAGAAAGGTCGAAAAACCACCATGGCCACAATGATAATCAGAAGAACAGTGGGAATCTCGTTTATCCAACGTAAAGCCTTACTGGATGGAATCTGCTCTACACCCTTTTGAGCCGTATCATGTTGCCACAAACGTCTTCCATAACCTGCAGCACGCTCTGTTATAAAACTCATAATAATCACACATACCAACTTGATCATAAACCACGAAGAGCTGGCAACTTGGTGGTTGGTACTCACCATTCCTAATCCGGTAAGCCAAGTAAGAAGCATGGAAGGACGCATAATATAACGTGCTAAACGTCTTTCCATCAAAGATAGCAACGCATGATTGTTTTTATTTTGGCCATGCTCTCCAGCATGATACACCAACAAGCGAATCAAGTAGAGCAGTCCTGCCATCCAACTGATCAAGGCAATAATGTGCCACCACTTCAATATCAAATAGCCCACTAACCATCTCCTGGGTAGTATTTATGATTGCAATCTTTCATTGTTTTTTGCACTGCTGTCTTTATAGCTATCTTCACAGCTATCTTCCTTCACAGCTAGGATAAGCACTTCTGTTATCTAGCATAGTATACAAGATGAGACAAAATATCTACTTGAGATGGATCTCATTGTGAGTGCCAATGATGTCAGAGTTGATATGTCTTTGTTTTATAGAAATGAAAGTTTTTGGTTGTTGTTATAGGAGGAGAAAAATCACATAGCTCATGATAATAGCTAGTAACATATGGTTGTTATGACTCATAATCATATCACTTACCTAGGTGGTGCTATAATCGATTTTGTCATGGATCAGGTCAACAAAGTTTTGTTTGTCTTTGCTAAACATTATGGCTAACAAGTAAATAGATTTTTTGAGCTCCTTATACTTATCAATATAGCCGTGATTTTTGTTTTGCTGAATAGATCTTTGCAAAGTAGTTTCTTTGGATGATCCTGGCTGGGCAACTTTTAAGTCAATAATCAAAACTTTGTCTTTGCAAATCAGGGTAATATTACTTGCTTCCAAACTAGAGTGTCTCATAGAATTGTAGTTGGGGTGCATAAAATAGAATATTGTAAAAATTATGCTGTGATAATATGATTCCACAGCGGCGTATTCCTCATCTTTGCGGTAAACATTAGCTAAAAAATAGTTTATTGATTTTTTGAATTGTGTAAATTCATTGTTTTTAAAAAAACAAAAAAGTTTGTCTATACTGTTTTTTAGTCTGACTTCTTTACTTAAGTAACTAATGAGGCCATGCTTTACAGCATTGCTAGCGTCAATATTGGGATATTTTAAAAGATATTTTGTTGTTTTGCCATCATCTACTTTTTTGGCAATTGTGAGATGTCCAGATTGGAATAACATAGCCTTTGGTTCAGTGCGATCTATATTAAAGGTCTCCAGATCTTTGTGTTCGATCCAACAATTTTCAAGATCTTCGAGGTCTAGACGTTTTGTTGCAGTAATGTATTCATAGAGGTGCGAGGATGTACAGTGCCTAAAAACCCAATTGTTAAATTCTCGAGATTGAAGGAAATATAGTATACAACAAGGGTTGTATACTTTTTCTTTGCCTAGCCAATTATATCCGTTATACCATTTTTTTATCTTTTCTCGGTCTAATCCTTTTATTTCTTCTGCAAATACAGTGTCTAATTCATGGTCGGTAAAGCCACATATGGATCCATATTCTTCATCGATACTAATATCTTTAAGTTTTTTTAGACCTGAAAATATACCATCTTTAGAAAACATGGTAATGCCTGTAAGAAACATAAAGCGAATGTGATCATCACATTCGTGGATTCCTCGAAAAAAATTGTTAAGATAATTACGATTGTTCTTGATCATATCATTTGCTTCCGTTATAACATCACGGATAGGAGTGTCGTATTCATCAATAAGTATCACCACTTTCTGACCTGTTTTTTCATGTAAATGTCTGATGAGTTTTTTGAAGCGATCTATAGCAGTGGCTTTACCTATATTATTTGTATCATTTTTATTGTTGATATCATGTTTTTTTTCAAGGCAGTATATCTTAGCAATCATACTTTCTTCAATGCCATTTGGTGTTCTACATTCTCCTATAAAAGAGAACTTTATGACAGGATATTTTTGAGACCAGTCCCACTTGTCTTCGATGTATAATCCTTTAAATAAGTCTTTTTTCCCTTTAAATAAGGCATTCATTGTGCTTACGAGAAGGCCTTTACCAAAACGTCTTGGACGAGAAAGGAAGTAATAACGTCCATTTTGGATCATTTTATAAATAAGATCTGTTTTATCAGCATAATGACATTGATCGTTTCTTATGTTTTCAAAGTCCCCAATTGATGAGATCTTCATAAAGATATATCCTTAAAATCTAAATTTTTTGCCAAAGTTGCTACTATCTATTTATTATAATACCTGAATACGCTTCATTACCCAAGCCGTTGTTCTGCTTGGGATGAAGGTTACCAACAAAATATGTATTAAGTATAAGATAAAATCGGCTAAGATAGACATCACTTACTAAGCAACACTTAACGACAGACATAAGCGTGCTTTTATGTATTGTAGCTACCGTCATATAATGTTTGATTTTTGGATAGAGCTATTGTGCTTTTTTTGTCATATGATGCTTGTTTGGATGAGTGATTGTTGATGGATGGGTGGTGAGGTCTTTGTTAGGATATGTTACTTGCAAGAATGAGAGTATAGAGACGCCATAAAAAGTAAGGTTTTGCTATCTCACAAAACCTCGCTTAAACCATCTAAAAAAGGTCAGAGCTGTCTGCGATATCACAAGAGACGCTCACGCTCAAACAATAGGGATATCAGCGCTTACTTATTGCATCCTCTTATTGCATCCTGAAGGGCATCCTGAAAGTCTTTTAATTTTAAGCAGCTTTCTGCTTCGTGCATGAGAGGGTTGTTATAGATACTCGCAGTAAAGAGAGTATCTTTGGGGTGGTTTTTGAGATACTGTGCAGGGTTGCTCATCAAACTTTCTAGTATGCGTGTTCGACTCACTCTACTGAGTGGATCATCACTGGAGAGCTTAAAAAAGTCCCATATCAAATTGTTGTGATATGTACTGATCATGGATAGGAGTTTTTTGACCTTGGAGATATAGGCTTTTTGAAGTTTTTCTGTCTTGGAGGTGATATTATGGTACATAGAGTCTTTTATCCAGGATGGTGATGGAATAGAGTAGTCTGAGATCATTTCGAGACTGTATTTGCTATCTAGGAATTGTCCTTGTTCTACCATAGAGCTTCTATCGTAGCGACCAAAATCTTCAAGTATAGCGTGGCTGTAAATCTCTAAGAAGCCTTCAATCCCGATCCTTTTAAAGTCCGAAGAGCTATAATAGATCTTTTGTAGAATCCTTGGCATTTGTATGGCAACTTCGAGAAGTAATGGTTGTGTATAGAGAGCATATCCGTCTTTGACAAGGTTGAGGTTTTGAAATGAACGAAGTGTTCCGTTGTTGATGAGCTTAAAGACATCAGCGAGGAGAAAATAGGCAGCATCGAGAATATATCGCTTTTCATATGTATCCATGCGTTGATCCTCTGATAGATCTGAACTCTTTTCTTGAAGATGTTCATAGAAGATATTGCTTCTTTTATCACCTTGCATAGTACCGGAAACATGAAGACGTCTTTTGGCATATGAGACAACATCGGCTTCAAATTGTTCATATTCCTCAAGATCGATATTGTGATCATTCAGTAAAGTGTTAAAGGCTTTATCATCCATGCTTTCCCATAGTGGTGTTGTATCGCTTTCTGACAAAGTAGTTTCTGTTTCTGTATCTGCATCCTTACTTACCACAGGAGGTGGTAAGGGTTTTGGCTCAGGTGATGTTGAGCTGAGTTGTTCTTCTCCTTGGGATGAAGTCAGACTGTCGCCTTCCTTTCTACCAGTTGGCCCTGATGAAAGAAACACTTCTTTGGTGTCAGAGGTAGCAGCAAATTTTTCTGTTAGATAGCCCACAACTACAGCTCCTCCAGCTAGAAAAAGAGCCCATTTTGTTAGCGCAGTTTGGGGTAGCCAATACAGATGTTTGCTCCATGATCCAGCAGAGGCAAGAAGAGCCGCTCCTGTGACAGGTACAACAGCTACAGAACCATGAACTTCTGTGAAGTTTGGAGCTAAAAGGTGCTCGTTTTCAGGAAGGAATGTTTCTGTAAAACAGGCCTGATTTCCAGCTGGTTGGTTGTTAGATGTAGCACAAGAGCTTAAAGCAAATGCTCCATCGGTGTCTTTGAGAAGATAGGAGTTTTCAGTTATGCTGTTTTCGCTAGCAAATGCTTTTGAAGAGATGATACATAACTGCAGTAGAAATAATAGAGACAGTGCTGCGGTGATGTGTTTTGGGTAGTACATAAAAAATACGTTCCTTTCATTATTTCATGATTCTTACGGATGATGGCAGTTTAAAAAAATCAAAGCAAACGCTTGCTCGATGAATAGCACATAACACAGGTAAGTTCAAGGTTTTGTTTGTGTCATGATGATCCTTGTCCTGTGGTAAAGATCAGTTTATCTAAAAAATAAAATGACATATAAAATAGAAAGATGTTTGTCATTTGTGATGATGTGAGCAGGTTTTTTGGCAATGCTTTCGTTATAGTTTATTGTTGCAGTGTATGTTTTATAGACTAGCTTTATAAGATAGGGGAGGGCATATAGGATTTTATGGTGACATTATTATAAGGTCATTACATATGGATATAACTGATAACAAAGTCGGTGATCAGGATGGCTAAAATTGAAGTGACCACTGCAGAGGTGGTGGCTATGGCTACTCCTCGTGCGCTTTTTATAGCATAATAGCCTTTATAACAGCCCACAGTGGCTAAGATAGTGCCAAAAACGGCTGCTTTAAGCAAACCTCTAAACACATCGATGGGTTCTGTAAGCCATGGGATTTGTGCAAGAAAGATGCCGCTATCCACATGGAAAAACAACAGTCCTACTATGTAAGCAGCACCAAAGCCCACAATAAGAAATATTAAAAACAATAAAGGTACCATTAAAGTGGCAGCAAGTATTCTTGGAGAAACCAAATAAGCTATTGGATCGACGTTCATGACTTGCATCGCTTCAATCTCTTGATTGACTCGCATATTGGCAATTTCTGCAGCCATGGATGAGCCTGAGCGTCCTACCACGATAAAAGCACCAAGCACTGGGGCTATCTCTTTAGATAAAGCCACCATGGTTGCAGCACCGAGGAAGGATTCAGCTCTGTATAATCGTAGCAATTCTCCAAATTGAATGCCAAACATAATACCGGTGGAAAGGGATGCTAAAATAATCACCAAAGCAGAACGAAATCCTATATTTTCCATTTGCTCTAGGAATTGTCTTTTTGATAAAGATAGCGAAATAATACCTTGCAAAGAATCCAAACAAAATAAGGTCCAGCGTCCAGTGGAATGAACGTAACCTATACTTTTTTTGCCAAAATAAATAACAAGACGTCTTATGGGAAGTATCATCGATATCACTTCACCTTTTCCATATACTTATTAGAACGTGTATCAATACGAATGACATCTCCTTCTATAACATGAAAAGGCACTACCACAGTTAAGCCTGTGGAAAGGGTAGCTGGTTTACCTCCACCAGATGAGGTATCACCTTTGATATTTGGCTGGGTTTCTTGAACAGGAAGTTCCACAAAGTTATCCACATCCACGCTGACAGCTTTACCTTTATAGAAAACCACCTTCACCACAGAATTTTCTTGAAGGTAATAGTGAGCATCTTGGATCTCTTCTTTAGATAATTTTATTTGATCATAGGTTTTTTCATTCATAAAATGGTAGCTATCACCATCATGGTATAAATATTGCATAGAATGAGTTTCCACATCAGGGACATCAAGTTTATCCACTCCAGCCTTAAAATTAAGCTCTAAAACCCGACCACTTTGCAAACTCTTTAATTTGGTTTTGACAAATGCAGACCCTTTACCAGGACTTACATGTTGACACTCTACGATGGTCCATACTTCATCGCGATATTCCACTTTCAAACCTTTTGTAAAATCCGTTGTCTGATACATATTGTCTCCCTAAGTTTTCCTTATTTGTCATCACCATAGCCAATAAATCAATGATACACTTACCTACAAACAACTCATAACTACAGGTTCACATAATCACTATGCAAGAGCCCGTCTCTACTCCTATCCATCCTTACAATTATCGTCGCCAAATCCTTGTGGTATCTGCTGTCCTTTTCAGCATGATCGTGGTGGCTGGCATATTCACCTCTATGATCTGGTATTCTCTTTGTCATAGCAAACTTCTTACCTGTTTTAGCGAGCCTGAGCGTATCTCACTAGCTACCTATGCTTTACTCGCTACTATACGTTCTTTTACCTTATTGCCCCAAAGTTTCTTTTGGGTGATGACAGCTGAGGCTTTTTTCTTTGATCATTCTATCATCACCTCCATTCAAGGGGTGATGATGCTCTGTTTAAGTTCCATCACGTCTTTTGCTATCGCCTATTTTCTAGGCAAATTCATCCACACCCATGTTGTCTCTCCTTGGCTTCTTACACACGCACCGCGTAATGTGAAAAAAGCTCAAAGAAAAGCCTATCATCTCACTTTGCTGAGCAGAAGTTTTGTGTTTTTGCACTTTGATGGCTTAAGTTTCTTCTATGGCTTACTCGGGCTCAAGTTTCAACCCACGATGAAGGGCACATTTATCATAGAAGTTATCAAGGTTTTCGTCTTTGTCATACTACTGGCTATTGGACAAGATCCCATTCAAGCTATGATACTTACCATCATCACCACCACCACCACTACCGTGGGTTATCTTATCTTAGGGCAAACGATCTCATATTTTTTAGGATGCTCTTGGCTAAAACGTTGTTTGAGTGTGTATCATGATACGTTCTGTGAGATTCAAACCAATAACGATGTGCAAACCAAAGATAGTTTTCAAGGTGAAAAACCTCCTGTGCTTCTGTTGTACGGTTTTTTTGCCTCAAGACGTACTCTCACCATGATGGAAAAACTGCTCCAACAAAAAGGCTATGAAGTCTTTTCTCTCAACCTGGGAGGCTTATTCGGTGTTTTCTTTACCAATAATATTATCGATACAGCTCGCTTTGTGGATCATCGTCTCAAAGCTATGTTGGCAAACAAAAATCACAAAAAAATCCATATTGTGGCTCACTCTAAAGGAGGGTTAGTGGCAACATGGCTTGCTTTAAGACTAGGAGGACATCGTTATTGTCATAAAATCATCACCATGGGCACCCCTTTTGGAGGTACCTATTATTCATGGCTAGCTCTTATCACACCCCTAGGGTTGTTATGGCAAGATGTTTGGCAAATGAGACCCCGTTCTCAACTCTTAACAGCACTTGAAAATGCAGTTATTCCACCATCTTTAAAGATTTACTGCTTTTATTCTAAAAAAGATCGTATTGCACCCAATGTTTGCGGTATTCTCCAATCCAAATACGGGGATACCGATAATGTGGTACCCATAGCCATGAATCACTATTCACATTTTGAATATCTCTACAAAAAAGCTGTCATTGAAAAAATCCATCATATCTTAAGCAAGCCTGAGTGATTTGGTCATTTATCTTAATCACATGTACCTTAATCATCGTGAAGCTAGCTAGTCAAGAAGGCTTGGAGCGGGGATTTGGATGGACAGCTTCAAAATGAGGAAATGTGCGGTCTTTGATCTCTTTTGATAACAGCTCCATAAACTCTTTTACTAACAGAGTTGTGCTATCACGGCTTCCTAGACGGCGATAGGTAACAGAGGCGTTCTCCATTTCTTGAGACCCTATGATCAATGTTAAAGGTACCTTATTTACCATAAAAGAGCGGATCTTTTTGCTAAAACTACCACTTCCTAGTAACACATCCACCCGAATGCCATCTTTTTTCATCTGCTCAGCAAGATCCTTGCAATAATCATAGACACTTTCATGAACAGGGACTATGCCCACCTGAAGAGGAGAACACCATGTGGGAAAAGCACCTCCGTAGTGTTCGATTAAAAAAGCAATGAAACGTTCATGGGTAGCTAGAGGAGCACGGTGAATGACAACAGGTGTTTCTTCTTGCCCCTGATCATTGATAAATTTTAAAGAAAAATTTTTTGCTGCTAAAAAATCCAGTTGAATTGTAGAAACGGTCTCTTCACGGCCTAAAAGACTACGAAATTGCACATCAATTTTAGGCCCGTAAAACGCGGCTTCACCTTCGCCTTCGCTGTAGGTGATATCCAATTCTTTAAGCACTGTCTTTAAAATATCTTGAGCTTCTAACCACATCTCTTGACTGCCTTGATACTTTGAATGGTTATCTTTTAATTCCTCTGTGGCAGCACACATGGATAATCGGAAAGAATACATATCCTCAGAGATACAAAAGGTTTTATAAAAGCTTTGATACATCTTCAGCACCGACCGTATCTCTTCAGCAACCTGATCTTTGCGACAATATATATGACCATCATTAACGGTCATGCCTCTTACACGCATCAAACCCGATAACTCTCCTGATTGCTCGAAGCGAAAGCAATCCCCATATTCTGCTATCCTCATGGGAAGATCACGATAGCTGCGGGTTTTTCTGCCAAAGATCAAATGATGATGGGGGCAGTTCATGGGGCGTAAATAATAATGTTCTGTGTAACCACTGGGATGCTTAGCAACTATTGGTGGAAACATACTGTCTGCATACTTTTGCAAATGTCCACTACAACGATATAAATCCTCTTTGGCAATAGATGGCGTATGCACACGTTGATAGCCATACTGAAACTCAACCTCTTCAGCATAACGCTCAATGGCAGAACGAATAGTGGTACCAGCTGGTAAAAATAACGGCAGTCCTTTGCCCACTCGATCATCAAAATGAAATATCTCAAGCTTGGGACCTATGACATGATGATCATATTTACGAGCAATTTCTCTGCAACGCAGATGCTCTTGGAGCTGTTCTTTTGTTAAAAAACATAAAGCATAAATGCGTGTGAGCATGGCACGAGAATGATCGCCAAGCCAATAAGCACCAGAGATGCGATCTAACTGAAAAGCATTACTGGGAAGATCCTTGGTGGAAGAAACATGAGGGCCATCACAGAGATCCTTAAAGGAGCCATGGCCATAAAAACGAAAGGAACTCTCTCCACGACCTTCTAAGATATCCACATACTCTTTTTTATAAGGTTCAGAAAGTTGTTCACAGATCTTGCGAGCACGCTGAGCATCACAGGATTCTACTTCAAAACTCAAACCTTGAGGTGTGCGTAAAATCTTCTTCATACGCTTTTCAATGCGTTTTAAATCCTCATCTTTAAGCACCTGTGAGGCAAAATCAAAATCATAATAAAATCCATTCTCCACAGCAGGACCAAAGCCCAGCTTGACCTGAGGGAATTCCGTTTTCACCGCTTGAGCAAGAACATGAGCCATAGAATGACGGATACACTCAATGGAATAAGGAGATGTCTTATGTGATGGAGGCTTATTTGACATACAACGACTTCTTTTTTCTTGTTTTAAGGCATCTTTTCAAATCACAATAACCTGTGTGTGGATATATGTAAGTGGTTTAAGTTGTGTTTATTTGTTTATGCTACGTGTTTGTGTTACGTGCTTATGTTATATGTTTATGTTATATGGCAATGCTACGACTACTATGTACCTGTTTATGTGCTGGGTAGTGTCTTGTTTTGTAATTCTTTTAACAAAGAAGCATAAGCTGGCACAGGTACTTTACTTGCCAACTGATGAGTCTTACGAAAGTTATCATAGCTTTGTGAGAGAATAAACCTCTCCATATTTCTGAGATACTCTAAGGGCATAGCCAAGCGTTGGATAGTGGATAGTGCTAGATGATGGTTAGGCAGTACTAACAAGGCAAGAGAGAAAACCAACTTTCCCACTTCACGAGAAAGATCATAAGATGTGGCTTCACGTAATAAACCACAGATATCCAGCCAGGCCATTCTTTCGGTTTCATTTAAAGATCGCAACCATTTCTGAGTGGCTTTCTTTGTGGGGTTATAATAGCTTCCTCCACTCTCTGCTCCAGTGGTCATGGGGATTAAAGGTATAAGTTTTAAGAGATCACCACGTAAAACCATAATGCCTAAATACTCAAAAATATAAGATACACACACCGCATAACGCGTTAAAACTAAAGACGTTGACTCAGGGATAGGTAAGGCACTATAGCCATGTCCTTGTCCTTCAGTTACACGTCTTGGCGGGCGCTTGAGCCAAGAATGATAAGAGAGATCTTCAGCTACGATCTCTTCAAGAGAACCGCTGGGAGGATTGCGCCAACGCATCACCTCTGCTTTATAAGAAGCTAGTGCTATCAATTCAGGTATTTTATGACCACAGGTGATGAGAGCTGTAAGCATCTTAAAGGCTTTCTCTTCAGCTGAGACAGCTAAACATTGTAAGATGCTATGACTGGTCACATCAGTGATGCCATAATTTTGACGATTTTCACCGCTGACTTTCCATACCTCTTTAAGGATCGGATAGGTGATGGTACGGCTCTTTAACACCGTAATTAAACGCCAAGCCATGTCATATTGCTGTCTTTGAATAGCATCCATCAAAGTGAGTTTGAGTTCTCGGTTTCTTAAAAAGCCCTTTTCTAAAAAAGTCTCTAAGACCTTACTGATCAAAGTTGTTTGCCGACGAGATGTGGCAATCTTTAACAAACGCTTTAGGGTGTTATAGGGAGGATTTTTAACATACTCCAGATAATCTTCTATGGAAGATGTTTCAATCATGGCATCTTCAGCACATAGCTCGATGGCTGCCACCATACGCTTGACCATAAACATATCATGATGGCTGCGATTATCTTTGAGATGGATCAGTGCTGCTTTCTTAAGTGCAGCAAAACTTAAGTCCATTACATAATCACCTACTTGCCAGGTGCCGCTAAACAGTTCATAAGACTGGCGGAGGTCTTGGGCAGCTTCAATACCTAACATCATAAAACGATGGAAATGTGCCACAGCACGCCAAGGATCACAAGGAAAGTCGGGAATGTCTTCTCCAAGAAAATGATTCCAAATAGCTCCATCAATAGAGACCGGATGAAACACACAGCTATTGCTTGTTAGAATATGCATGATATTAGGGATGGTTTCATAAAGGTCAAAATATTCAAGACACATGCCCACATAACGAGACAGCATGCCAGGTCTTTCCATGGGAATAATATGCTTTTTTACCAGAAGGTCTCCTAACACGGATATTAAAGCCTGAGAGCCATCATTGCGGCGGACCTTTTCAAAATAATGACGCAACGTGTTTTCACGGCTCTGCCAATCACTCTTAGAGACCACATCTGCGATGATTTTGGCATGCAGATGAGAGTGGGAAGCATTTTTCTTTTCTGTTTGGATGCGCCGGCGTAATTTACAAGCAGCTGCATAGGCTGGATCAGAGGGAAGAATAGGCTTGATGGCATCAAGGGCTGCTTGGAAATGGCCCTGCTCTATGCGTATGATACCCACACTGTAACGAAATTCTCCTTCAGGAAATGAAAAAGGCTCACCTCGTTCTTTGGCACACTTTAGCAATTCGCGAAAATACTGGGTGTGTAAACGAAATAAGAATCCGTATTCCTTTTTGCCCATAGCCCAAATGAAAACCGCAAAGCGCTCATAATCATAAAGATTTTGAGAAAATGCCTCTTTTTTCAAATATGTCATCAAAAGATCCATGGAAGATCTTTTATAAAGATGAAGTATAAGATGCTTGCGAATCATGGGATGTAAAGTCAGCCAAAAAGAGACATCTTCAAAACAAGGCAGCACATCTTCTACTCCACTAGGCCCAGACCATACATATCCCAATTCCACCATTTTACAAGCAAGCTTAGCTGATGGCTTGTAACACCACCATTTTTTGAGAAGCTCTTGTATTTCAGGCCAAGAAGCTTGTTGGTGGATCATTTGTTGTAGGCGTGCTGAGAAGCTTTGTTTGGCTTGTTCTTGAATGAGCTCTGTGGGTTGTTTTTTCTCTTTAATGGGATGGGGCTGTGTTGGCTGAGCGGCTATGTTTTTAGATGCGTAAGCAGCACCTTTTGGGTTATGAGAGCTACTCACGTCTATAAGCCGTACCATATTTACAGGAAGCTTGTGTTCCTTGCAGGCGGTGTGTAAAGCCGAAAGGACAAGGCGTTGAGTGTCATAAGACAGATTCCCTGCTGAAAAGCGCAGTAGTCTTACAAGCGATAGTATAGTATTTTGTGAATACATGATGGTGCCTAGCTTTGATCCTCTTACGTTACGTGCTTGCTTCGCGGATATGGGGCTTAACATCCATCATATCTTGTGGATGATTCTTTTCTATATGCTTTATCTATATGCTTCGTATATATAGAATGAATGTGACATGATTCTATCACACTCACCGCCACCCTTTTGCTCTCAGAGGAGGGCAGTGATAAAGTAGTATTGCGCCTGCTAGTTTATGTTTAAGTTTATGTTTAAGTAGCCTTATCAAAGTACACGCCTAAAGCATGACACGCTTAAAACATATAAGTTTTGTCATGTAGATATACACATGCACCAATCCATTGCCTCTATGCTCATTTACTTTTGCATCCATCATTTACCCTTATTTTTATACTGATTTATCTTATGATTCCTTTTATCAATTATATCTTTCAAGCCCTACAAATCATCATCTTTGCTTCGGTTCTCATGAGCTGGTTGAATCTTCCCATGACTCATCCAGTGGTGAAGGGAATATACCAAATCACTGAGCCGGTTTATGACATCATACGACGGGTTACAAAGAACTTTTTTCATCCTTTAGATATAGCTCCCATGGTGTGTTTATTGGTGTTATTCACACTCCAGCGCATCATTATGTCTTTGTTGCAATGAAGCTTCTGACTGCTTGATAAAGAAAAGATGTTAAATATTTTAAAAAATATTTAACATCTTCAGAAAACGAACGAAAAGACTGGCAGGCGATTTATCATGTTGATGTCACTTTGTTGTTTTATGTAGCTCTTTTATGTAGTCATGACATACAGAGAAGACGGACAGAATAGACGAACAAGAAAATAAATTATCATGATGAAAAAGAAACTTCTATCTATCTTAGGTTATGTAGCCACTATGGCGATGTTGCTGGTGGTGTCTATGTATGGGGTGTATCACTTTGCCACAGAAACCATCACAGAAGTGAGAGAAAGAAAAGATTTAGGTGATTATCCTCCGCTCTCAGGCCTTGATCGTCGTATCATCAATATCATGCTGTTAGGGCAATCTGCTCTATATGATGATTTTATCCATCTTTGGACAACCCAATACCTTACCAAACCAGGTATTCTCAAAAAAGATCCTAAAGAGCTCGAACAAATCCTCAGACGTATTGCTCAACTCAAAATACGTTCTCCTTATTTTTATCAAATGGCCTGTTTTCGTTTTATCTTTGACTTCAAAACCCCATGGCTTTGTGAAGATATTGCTAAAATCGGTTTAGAAGCAGCACCGGAAAGCTGGATGATTGGAGCTGTTCTCGGCTATGCTTATATAGAACAAGAATCTTATGTAGAAGCAGCAGCTATGTTTGCACGGGCTAGTCATATCAAAGACTCACCTGAGTATCTTAAAACTGTGGGGTCCACTCTTCTTTATAAAAAAGGAGTGTCTGAAAAAATCCTTGATACGATTCTCAATGATGAGTCATCTAAACATATACTTAAACAACTCAGAGAAGGACTTGAGAGAAAACAAGGAACCAGCAAAGAACTGCCTCACGTCACGGTATCTACGGTGGAGCCTGCTCCAAGTGATAATGATGACGTATCTCAAATACAGTCTTTGAATTCCACACCAGCTAGTTCAAGTGTATCTACGGTGGAAGCTAGCTCTGAAACTAGCTCTGAAACTAGCTCTGAAACTAGCTCTGAAGAAAACCAGCAAGATCAAGAAGATACAGAGGATTAAGAGACATCAGCAGAACCATAACCATAACTCATTAACTAACTAAGTATGACTGAGTATAACGAAGAGAACAGGCTTTCTGGCACATCTAATATCTATCACATAATAGGACGAGCACGGCTATGAATGAATCATCCATCATCTTAGAGGTGAAACATCTTAAAAAGGTTTTTAAAGACGATCTTTTTAAAAAACCTGTGGTTGCAGTATCTGATATCAGTGCACGCTTTGTGGAAGGGACCATTAACACCATTATTGGTCATAATGGAGCTGGTAAAACCACAACCATTCGTATTATTTTGGGACTTTTATCTTCTCAGTCAGGAGAGGTATTGTTTCGTGGTAAACCGATAACCATTAAAGATCGTCAAAAAATTGGTTATATGCCGGAGATCCATCGTCTTTCAGGATTACTCACTCCTTATGAAACCTTGTCGGGTCATTTGCGTTATTACGCAAAAAAGATGGATTCTAAGACTAAAAAAGAACTGATTCAGCATCATCTTAATAAACTCGGTGTTTGGGATCATCGTACTAAAAAACTTCAAGAGCTGTCTAAAGGTTTGCAAAGACGTTTGGCTTATTGCTTAGCTGTGATCCACGAGCCTCAGTTTCTTATCCTCGATGAACCTTTTAGTGGGCTTGATCCATTGGGACATGAGATGATGGAAGGGCTCCTCGGTGAACAACGTGCAAAAAATAATACCATTATCATGTCGTCTCATGATGTGGATGCCATGATCCATCTGTGTGATCACTATCATGTTTTTCAAAAAGGTAAATCGGTATACAGCTCCTTAGATGACAATGATTTCACAACTCATCGCAATCCTTCGCGTTATCGATATGAAATACGTGTTTCAGGTAGTGATAAAAATCAGTTAGAAGGGTTGTTAGCACAGAACGAGGAGTTATCTGCTCCAGATGCATGGTCAGATAAAGAATTGAGTCATCATATGATTTATCCTTCATACAAAAGTGCTCTACAAGTTGTGAAACATTTTATGAATCAAGGGGTGGTTATCAGTTCTTTTCAATCACTGGGTAAAATAGAAAAAGATCATATTCTGAACTATTTTAAAGCGTCTTAAATAGAAGACAGGAGGTATATAAGTTATGGCTGTGTATTATGCATGTATGCGTGAGACCTTTACTATACTGAGACGAGATAAGGTATTTATTCCCATGTTTGTGGGATTGGTGATTCTGTTTTTTTTGGCAACATTTATCTCAGAATGGTCCTTAGATAATCCACGGATTATCTACTTTAATATGACTCAAACCATGATCCGTCTTACCGGTGGTGCTATAGCCATTCTCTTTGGTACCAAGATGTTGCATGATTCTTATATTTCAGGGAGTCTTGAGACCATTCTGTCACGTCCCATTAATCGTTCTGTGTACTTGCTCGGTAGTTATTCAGCTTTGGTGTTGTGTTTTCTGCTCTATAGCATCGGTGCTGGACTGTCATGGTGGGTGATCAATAAGTTTTTCTTTAACTCTGCTGTGACTTTACCCACAGAGTTTATTTTTTGGGGATGCACCTTTGCTTTCATTGAGTGGTGTGTATTAGGAGCTGTTGCTTTCACATTTGCCAGTCTCTGTCGTTTTGGGCTTGCTATCTTATCAACACTGCTCTTATGGGTTGTGGGACTTCTTTCGGGGGTGATGAGTCTTTCCTTAGAGGGTTTGACTGACAGCTATTCCTTACTCTTACCTGTGGTTCATGGAGTGGCTAAATTTTGGAGTTTTGATCGTTTTACGCTAATCAGCTACTCTCGAAATATGCATTTACCTGATACATCCTTTTTGATAAATTGTGTGGGCTACGGGTTGTTGACGGCCTCGGTGTTGTTGGTGTTTTCTCATATCTTTTTTAATACAAGAGATATCATGCGTTAAAGATATCGCATCTAAGGTGTTGCATCTAAGGTGTTGCATCTAAGATAGACCAAACTGGGCAATTGTGTTGAGTGCTTAAAGAATATCTTTAAGCACCTATACATATACAAAGCACGTTAATATACGTTGAACTATAACTATAACTATAACTATAACTATAACTATAACTATAACTATATAAACCAAATAAAAAGGAAACTCTCTTTGCCTTCACGTTTTTACACCAAACAAGAGAGAAAATTTCAGTCACATTCCCATTCTCATAAAAATCTTCACCGAGTATCTATGGTGCAACATCTTGCATCAGGTACGGGGTTTATGGATGAAAAAGAACGTACAGCTCATTACAACAAAGAAAAGAAAAAAGCTCAGCTGATGCGTAAATCCAGCTTTTGGCAAGCTAAGGTCCAAAAGGAAGGTAAGTGTTATTACTGTGGGGTGTCACTCAGTCTTAAAGACGCTACTCTTGACCATATTCTGCCACTGGCTAGGGGAGGTACAACAAAGAAGGGCAATGTGGCAGTGGCTTGTAAGTCCTGTAATTCAGAGAAACGCGATAACACTCCTGTGGAGTGGCTCCATCTTTAGTTTTTTATCACTTGCAAAAAACATATTGGTTGATATGTTGTAGAAGCTTTTTATGTACTTACTTTATCAAAAAGCTTCTATAATGGCTGAATCACCTTCACTTCAAGACAATGATACCCTTAAAGATCAGCTCCTTGCCATTCTTAAGGGGCAAGCTGCTGTTGGTGAGGATTCTATAGAGGAAACAGAATGTGCTATGCAGAGTTCTTGTGTGCGTTGTCAGGGGAAAGGCTACTTGCTATCAGCTGAGGCAGCTTATATCAAAGCGGATATGTGCTCTTGTATCCGTGAGTGTGTTGGTTGTCAGGGCATGTGTTACCGGCAAAGTCCAGGTTCTAAGCGTACTCAACCCTGTGCTTCTCCTCTTCCGAGTCGTGTGGCAGCTTTATACAATGCCAGTACATTGCCAGCGCGTTTTTTAAGTAGTGATTTAACTACATTTCGTAATTTTACCGGTAATGGTGAGATGGTTCTTAAACAACTCACCACCTATCTTTCTTCATTTCCTCCTCTGACAAAGCCTTTTGCGTCCTTATCATCGACAGCTTATAAGGGTTTGGTTTTGAGCGGTGACGTCGGGGTAGGTAAGACATTTTTGTTGATCTCTCTGGCTAAGATCCTTATACAAAGAGGTTACTTGGTTAAGTTTATTGATTTTTTTCAATTGATCTCCGAGATTAAAGCTGGCTTTAATAAAAACACTTCGGAAGATCTTCTCCTTGCTCCTTTGATGGATGTGGATATTCTGCTTATTGATGAACTTGGCAAGGGTAGAAATTCTGAGTTTGAACACACTATTCTCGATCAAATTGTGATGGGGCGGTATAATCAGGGTAAGCCGTTGATTTCTACCACCAATTATGTGACATCGCCAAACTTTCAAGATAGAAAACCTCATATCACCGATCTCAGACAGGCGGCTCCACATAACTTTAGTCTTGATCATTTTGGATCACTTAAGCAACGGGTAGGAAAACGGATCTTTTCTCGTCTTCAAGAAAGCTGTGTCTTTATGGAACTTTCTGGCAAAGACTATCGTGATATTCAACATGCCACATCGCCTTTTTACTCAAACACTGTTTAATGGATGTTATGGAGCCTTTAGCTAGCTGCGTCTCAGACCATCTCTCTTATCCTTTCATGGATAAGGTGTCTTTATGTGGTGAGGCGTTATGTTTTCAAAATATCTTCCCCAGTTTTTCTTTGTGCAAGCATTCACAGCTAAAAAAGCCCTACTTTCCATGTTGCAAAGCAGAGGGCTTTCAGTCATCTGCCTTAGGGCTGCAGCCATGTTCTTTATCGAGCCGTTGGTATATAACCAAACAGGTGCTTTCAGGTTATCTTCGCTCTTTTCCTCACCGGCAGTCCACAAATCCGCCTATTGCTAACAAACAGATGATCTTTCAAACCTTGCAGTGGCTTCAAACCTACTCTCCAGGACAACAGGGATTGATGATGGTAGAAAAAAGTTTAGAAGATATCTGGATTTTATCTTTATTGCTTGCTTGGTATGGCAAGATCACGTCTTATGTGATGATTTTGAGTAAAGAAAAAGATTTGGATATTGCAGCTTTAAAAGATGTTCATTGTGTGCTTATCTCTGGTAGTCACAATTTATGGCAAGAAAGTTGTCGTTATCATTTCGAAAGAGTGATCAATCTTTGCTATAACATGAATAAAAGTCTGTGGATTCTTGAACATCCTCCTTTGAAAAATGCTTTAGTTGCAAGCAAGGCTAAGGGTGTGTCTTGGCAAGCTTATCTCAAACAGCTTAAAAATGCCCCTCTTAGTCAGATGATCTCTCGTGGTAGTTTAGGCAAAGCTAGAGAGATATGTCATATTCCTAGGTGAACATTCACAGGTTTTTTTTGTTTGATATGAGGTGATGCTAAGAAAACCGATTTCATGTGTATAAACATACTCGTTTAATGACTCGTTTAGTGACTCGTTTAGTGAGAAGTGCTCAGTGAGAAATGCTCAGTGATCTTGTGTTTATTGCGAATCCAATGGCTATCGATTTTTACCCATAAAGAAAGCATCACTTTTCGTTTAAAGCGATCTTCGATGATCTTACGGCTATGAGATCCGATCATTTTGAGATGCTCACCATGACGTCCGATGATCATGCCTTTGTGACTCTTTTTATTTACAATAATGGTGGCATCGATATAACACACTTTAGAGGGCGAGTGATTTATACCATCTGGTTTACGGATATGGGCAATAACAGCTGTTTCATAGGGAATTTCATCACCTGTTTTGCGAAAGATTTGCTCACGGATCATCTCTGCAACATACTGTTCATCAGTGGAATCGGTGATGGATGTAGCTGGGTAGTGAAAGGGGCTTTGGGGAATGTATCTGGACATAAACGTCTTAAGTTTTTTGATATCACTAGGAACTTTGGCTGAAAGAGGCAAAGGAGTGATGGATACTAGATGCTTACGGAGAGCAGGATTTTCAGTCATGAGTTTGCATGTAAGCTTTTGAAGTTCTTGACTACGTGCTTGCCACCTTGATGTGATCATCTTGTCACATTTGGAAAGAACAAACTGAAAGCGAGTATCTTCTGGTAGTCTTGCAATGACTCGGTGGATGACAGACTCTTGATCAGGATGAAAAAAGGCTGTGGCATCCACTAAGTACAAAACCAGATCAGCGCCCTCAATAACCCCTAAAGCCTGACGTGTTGTGTATTCGCTGATGGTGTTATGATGAGCAAATCCAGCTCTAGCTCTTCTCTGGGTTCCTCTAACAGACTTTATTCCCGTTTTAGTAGTACGCGGGCTTTTAGCACGTAAGCCCGGGGTATCTAAGAAGATGATCTGAGCATTATCTGTGGTGGATATACCAAGAATGCGTCTTATGGTGGTTTCAGGTTTTTTAGAAACCCCCACAATTTTTGTGCCCACACAGGCATTAAATAAAGTGCTTTTTCCGGCATTCACTCTACCAAGAAAGGCCACATACCCACAGTGTTTGGTGGTATTGGCTGGCTCTTCGGTAAGGCTTGTATGAGTGCTGGATGCTCCTAGCTTTTGAATAGGCTTATGAGCAAGATCATCATTTTGCTGAGAGTATTGGGGGGAGGCATTATCTGCTTGGATCATGTTATCTATCTCTTTATGTACAACCTATGTGCTACTTACCTGTGGTGGCTTTTTTGTGTTTTAGGTGTATAGTTTTTGGCTCTATGTTGTGTTGTCTGCGTTGTGTTGTTTGCATTGTGTTGATTGTCAAGATGTATCTTTGTCTGATCATGGTTGTACTTTATCTTTAAGCTTTTTACTAGCACTGATAGCCTAAGATCATAAGGTAGGAATCACCGGAGGTTTGATCTGTGTTAGGTAGATATTGGTGAATTGCTCATCCTAGGCTACAATAATTCTTTTATACTTAGTATAAGAGAGTCGTATAGTCACATTTTAGTTTCTAGTTCTTGACTGCTAGCTCATAACAGCGGCTAGTTTGACGGCGAATAGATGACAGAAAACATTGCAGCAGTCAGACTTAAGAACTAACTTAAGGATAAGGACTAAGCTTAATGAATGAAACAACGCAAAAAGATTTGATCTTTATTTTTTAAAAACGTGTTTGGTTATGAGACTGACAGAGAATTGTATATTGGGAGATTGTATGTTGGGGGATTGTATGTTGTGGGATTGTATGTTGTGGGATTGTATGTTAATAGCCATAAATACCCATATTCATCACTGACAAGCACTTACATCAAAGCAAGGAAACATCCATGTTTAAAAGTTCTTCCCTGCGAGTCTGGGTTATTGTAGCCCTTGGACTGTGGGCCATTTATACATCGGTTCCAACATTTTACTACTTCTTTCAGCCACGAGAGATTCGTAATGATCAGGAAGCTTTTCAGAAGGCTGTGCCTGGTATTTTTCCCAAATCCCATGTGAAGTTGGGCTTGGATATCCAAGGTGGGGTGCAATTGGTGCTTGGGATTGATAATGCTTCAGCTATTGATAATCATTTAGCAAAAATGGCTGTTGAGGCTAAACGTTGGTCTGATGAAACCCCTATTTCCAGTGTTACACAGGTGGTGAGTTCTGCTTATAATCTTAAAAACCAACAAAGACTTGTGCTGACACTGAATCTGCAGAATTTAGACTTTTCCACCTTTCTTGATGCTTTCAAAGAAGAGTTTCCAGGACTCAATGTGGTGAAGCGAGATGCGGATAAGGTGGAGTTTGCTTATTCAGAAGATAATATTCGCCGGATTCGTGAAAGTTCTTTGGAACAGGCTGAACGGGTGATACGTTCAAGGGTGGATAAATGGGGGGTTGCAGAACCGCTGATCAATCGACGTCAAAACGGTAGTATTTTGGTTCAGCTACCGGGCTTTTCTAACCCTGAAAAAGCTAAAGAACTTCTTGGAAGAACAGCTCAGTTACAATTTAAGATTGTTGATGACAACTTTGATGGTTTTAGTGGCATAACTGCTGAAAGTATTCCTGATGGTATTGTGGATGCTGAAGCTTCTGGATCTCAACGTAGTTTTGTGGGTGAGGATCGTGGTCAGCTCGAAGAATTTCTTGCTTCCTATGTTCCTGAAGATCGCACCTTGCTGTTTGAGCGTGAACAATTGGCGGGAAATAAAAGCCGTTGGAGCAGTATTGTGGTCCAAGCAGCCACTGAAATGACAGGTAGCGATATCATCGATGCCCTGGTGGTGATGGGAGGAGAAATGACAGCTCAGCCTCAGGTGAGCTTAAGATTTTCAGCGCTTGGCGGCAGGCGTTTTGCTGAAATCACTGAGGTAAACATTGGTAAGCGGATGGCCATTGTCCTTGATGATGTGGTGGAGAGTGCTCCGGTTATTCAAACCAAGATTTCAGGAGGGGAAGCCTCTATTACTCTTGGTGCGGGGCGTAGTTATGATGAGATATATGATGAGGCTAATGAGCTGGCATTGATTCTTAAATCAGGATCTGTTCCAGCTACCATCAGTATACTTGAAGAAAGACAGGTGGGATCAACCTTAGGCCCAGAACTAGCTAGTCGTGGTATAAAGGGAATATTGCTGGGTTTGGTGTGTGTACTCTTTTTTATGTTCCTTTACTATAGGCGTCCTGGCTTTTTGGCCTGTGTTGTCCTTACCCTTAACGGTATTTTATTGTTAGCAAGTATGGGTTTGTTTGGTTTTGCTTTAACTCTTCCTGGTATTGCTGGCTTTATCCTCACCTTAGGGATGGCTGTGGATGCTAATGTATTGATTAATGAGCGGATTCGTCAAGAATTAGCTCATTCAAAGAATGCTCGTAAGTCTATTGATGTGGCTTTTAAAAAGGTTTTTTGGACCATTATTGATGCCAATATCACCACTTTGATTGCTTGCATGATTCTTTTGGAGACCAATTCATCAGGTCCTATACGTGGTTTTGCTATCACTTTGATGATGGGATTGATTATCTCACTGTTTACCTCACTGTATGTTACCCGAGTGTTCTTTACGATCATCACAGCTAAACAAAATGATGCCACCATTCGCAAGTGGTTTAATGCTAAAAAAGCTCGCACTCCTTGGAATCTTTCCTTTCTTTCCTTAGCTAAGCCTTACAGTGTTGTGGCAGCTTTGGTCTGTGTGGTGGCTTTGGGTATGTCATCGGTGAAAGGTTTGAATTGGGGGGTGGATTTTGCTGGTGGAACGGAGATGGTTGTGGGCTTTTCATCAGCTGTTAAAGCTGGTGATATTCGCGAAGTCACTGACGATGCTCAGTTGAGCAATGTGACCATTCAGGGGATGGGAACAGACAGCAAGCAGTATCTGATTCGTTATGAAAATCCTCAAGAAGAAACCTCTGGCGAGGTGACTTCTAGTGGCCAATTTATATCTTTTAAAAGCGGATTGATGGAGCGTTTAGCCTCTTATAATCCTGAGATTTTACAGATTGATTTTGTGGGACCTCAAGTAGGACAAGAATTACGTACTCAAGGGCTGCTTTCGGTGATATATGCTATTATCGGTATTCTTCTCTATATTGCTTTGAGATTTGATATTCGTTTTGGTTCAGGGGCCATCATTAAGATGTTGGTGGATGTGTTGTTAGTACTGGGTTTTTATGCCTTTTTTCAGCGCACCTTTGATTTGACTTCAGTGGCAGCTTTTCTGACGGTTCTTGGTTATTCGGTCAATGATACCATTGTTATTTATGATCGTATTCGAGAAAATATTTTGAATTTTCCCAAAAAACCTTTGGCTGAGATTATTCACGTTTCACTCAACGAAACCTTTACACGAACACTGAACACCTCCATTACCACCTTGATTGCTCTAGCTGGGATTTTAATACTTAGCTCAGGACAACTTTGGACTTTTGCTATGGCGATTGCCATTGGAGTGGTTGTAGCAACGGCTTCTTCAACACTTATCGCTAGCTCGTTTTTGTTGGCCTATGATCATATTAAGGAATGGAGACAGAGCAAAGAGAAACGTCCGCTTAAAGTTTCTTCGTAAGTGCTTTTGTTGTTTTGTAATAAGCTACTGGAGGTGTAACTAGTTAGTTATAAGTAGCTATTACAGGTAAGAAGCAAGTTGATCGATAAAATCAAAGCTTTGTTCAAAGTTCAGGCGGGGATCACAGTAGCTGGTGTAGGGTTTTAAAATGCTGCTATTTTGTAATTCATGGTGATCTTTGAGGCATTCTTGTACCTGTTGATGTGTGATTTCCAGATGGATACCACTTAATGTGCTTTTCATTTTTTGGTGAATGAGGAAGCTTTCTTCAAACTCTTCAAGCATTTCTGTGATCAAACGGGTTTTTTGTCCTTGTGTTGTACGGTGAGTGGAGCCATGCATGGGATCACAACTCCATAGAACAGGCACACGCGCCTGTTTGACCATATCAATCATCCAGGGGAGTGTTGAAGCAACGTGTTTCTTGCCTAAACGGGTGATAATAGTTAGTGGATAAGGTTTGTTGCCAAGTACTTTCAGATATTCTTTGAGTTCATTTTTCTGTGTTTGAGCGCTTAACTTAATGGCAACAGGATTATGGATACCACGAAAGTACTCCAAATGTCCTTCTTTTAGAGAGCGAGTACGTTCTCCTAACCATAAAAGATGGGTGCTGTAGTTGTAGTGTCGTGGTGGTGTTGAGTGCGCGAGTCTGGTTAGGCATTGTTCATAAGATAAAAGTAAGCCTTCATGGGAGCAAAATAGTTGGGATGGACGTTTTTGTTCTAAATCGTAACGAGACCAAGAAGCTCTATCTTTTCCAAATATTTTGACACATGTTTGCTCTCTTTGAGGTGTTTGTTCATCATTCCACTCACAGAGGGCAGCCGTTACGTCAGTCATCATAAGTTGAGACAGATAATAACCTAATAACAAACGATCGGGATCGGGCTGTCTTGCTTGGTAAGAAGAGCTTACTTCGTGAATATTATCTCCTCTAAATGTAGGGAGTTGTAAGCCATCTTCTAAGCTGTAAAGTTGTGAGCGTGGTTTGGCAAATTGACCAGCTAGCCTGCCAATACATAATACCTCTTTTGTGCTGCGATGGGATAAAAGGGATGCCAAACAGAGAATATGCCAAACCTTTGCTTGACTGTACTCATAGGTGGCATCTTGAAAACGTTCGGCACAATCTCCTGCATGTAAAATCAAGCCGCCATGCTTATGAATTTTACAGAGACGCTCTCCTAAGCTAGAAATAGCTTCCTCATGTACACATCCTCTGACTGCCTCAAGATGCTTTAAAACCTCAGCTAAATGCTGAGGATCAGTGTATTCAGGTTGTTGCTTAACAGGGAAGCGTTGCCAACTATCCACGCTCCATTGCTTTAGGGTATTGTGATGAGAAGCTTTTTGTCTCAAAACCTAATATATCCTCTGTTGATCATATCTATTCAAAACAAGACGTCTTACTGCGCATGCTTTGATGGTGGGGTTGTTATTTAGAAATGTCATAGACAACAGCCTCTCTAACACGTTACTCTAAGAGAGGTCTGGGTGGAATACTATAGTCTATTTATAAATTGTTGTTATTTTCCAATTACCTTCCACATATCACAAAACCATACATGTGAACCCTTACTCTTACTTTGTTGCAACCAGTTTATGTTTTCTTATTTTTGCTGTTTTGCTCTCTTTGCACAAACAAAGTAGCCATCAACTGAGTCGTCACGCTAACTCTCAAAAGAAGAAAAAACCCACACAGCAGCATCGTATCTTAGCAGGGGTACTGCAACCTTTCTATTCGGCTTACTCATCTCATGTGTATCATTTGGCTAGTTGGAGACGTGTTGCGGCACTGATCTGTATAGCTATTGCTGGGTTGAGTTTGCTCGGATTATGCCTTTATAAGTTATACAGCCAAAACACATTGCCTTCATGGGCACTGGTGGTGAGTTGTATTCTTTCCCTATTCACTCTTATTAGCTATGGAAAACTCCGTCTATACGCCACCATTTTACTCCTTCCTCCCATATGCATATTGCTGATCTGCTGGGATATCATTACATACTACAGCGCAGTTTTTATGCCTGCCTCACCATTGAATATATTAGGCAATGTTCATATATTTTCAGCTGCATTTGGCCAGGCCCTTTCGATTTTATCATGTGTGATATCAGCGTTGATTTTATGGAAGCAACATCACCTTAAGCACAAACATTTCATCAGTGCTTTAACTTCAGCGGTTCCTTCCCTTCAAAAACTCCATCATATGCTTTCCACAAGTCTTTATGTGGGACTGGTTAGCTTTTCTGTAGCTTTGATTTCAGGATTGTATTATGCCACCACTTTACCTTCTCCTCTTTTGCCTTTTTTAAAAGCCAAAGTTTTATGGTCCGTGGGCGTGTGGTGCTATTATGTGTATGTGATTATTCTTAAAAACAGACAACAGGTTAGTCAACAGCGGTTAGCTAAGTTGTGTGTATGGGGATTTTTATGGTTTACTGTGGTGTTTTTTGGTATTCTCATAGCGTTTTGATGAGCCATGGTATAGCTTATAATAGAGATGTTATCCGTAGCTGATGTGAGCTGATGTGAGCTGATGTGAGCTGATGTGTTTGTAACCCATAGCTTTTTTCTGACATGACATCATGTGTGTTGTACATGAATGGGTGAGTGTGATTGTGAGTGAGTGAGTGAGTATGGAATATAAATGGAATATAAATGGAATATAAATAAAATATAAAATCAGCAGACGCAGCAGAGTATGACGTAGTAGAGAGTATGACGCAGTAGCATAAATCAATCGTTTGTCATGATTCACATAACCTGTTGTTATGTCTGTAGTATCCCTAACAGATACAATATCCTCATTTCTATGTATATATCAAACATTCCATGAACACACATCATTCAACACAACCAGTGATTTTTCATGGGGGAGTGAATTTTCAGTCCTCTCCTATAGCTTTTCGCGAAAAGCTCTATATTGAGACCTTTTCCATGGAAGCACGTCTGAAAGAGGTGGCAAAGCAATGGGATCTCAAAGAACTGTTGATTCTTCAAACTTGTCACCGTGTAGAAATGTTTGCTGTTATGTATCAACCGATGATCTCTCATGGAGCTGCATCAAGTACTGCTGCTTTGGATGATCATGATTATAGGCGTTTAGCACTGAAAGTGTTTAGCAGTTGTTTTTGTCTTCAAAATAAGGGAATAGATCTTTCCACATGGCATAAATACTCCTACAGCTACTCTCATATCAATGCTGCACGTCATATGATGAATATTGTTGCTAGTCTGGCTTCATGTGTTGTTGGAGAAACACAGATTATTGCACAATTTAAACAAAGCCTTCAGCATGCCCGTAAAGCTGGAACGTTACATGCAGTACTTGGTAGGTTAGCTGAGGTATCGTTAGCTACTTCTAAGAAAATCCGCACATTCACGCATATTGGTTCTAAAACGGTATCACTTGCTCATACGGCTCTTGATCTAGCAAAAACCATCTACTGTGATCTTAATGAAACCCATATGGTGATTGTGGGAGCAGGGCATATGGCTCGTCTGTGTTGTCATTATGCTTCCACATACCGTCCGCGTTCCATAACCGTGGTTAATCGTAACGAAAGCAAAGCTCAAGAACTTATCACCCCCTATCCTCAAGGTAAAACAGCACCTCTTTTGGCACTACCTGATGTCTTAAAAGAAGCTGACATTGTGATTTGTGCTACCAATGCACATCATTACCTCATTCATTCCCACACCCTCCAGCATTGTCATCAAGAGAGGGCTCATTTAGGTAAAACCTCCCTTTATTTATGTGATCTATCTATGCCGCGTAATATCGATCCTGCATGTTCTTCTCTTAACGATGTGTATCTTTTTCATGTGGATGATCTTGAACAAGTGGTAGCTATGAATCACCAAGAACGTAAAGAAGCCTGTAAACAAGCTGCTCCCTATATTGAAGCAGCAACTCAGTCATTTGCTCGCTGGCTATCACAGTGGCCATACAGATCCATACTTAAAGCTTTTGATCAAACGGTGTGTGGTATTGTTCAAGAAGAGGTCCAAAAAACCGCCCAAAAGCATGTTTTTGAGCCATCACATTATCCTCATCTCAAAAGACTTGCTGTATCCATTCAACGTAAATTGACCGCCTCTTTAGCAAAAAGTCTCAAAGAACAAGACCCTCATCAAGACCTTTCACACCTTTCTGCTCAAACAGTGCTTGCCAAACACGCAGCTCAACAAGCAACGTCTCGTCATGTTCATAAGCTTTCAGATCATCGCAAAACACAGCGTCCTACGCTACGCTCTGTCCCATAAGACAGATCCATATCTTTTAATATTATTTTAAAAAGCTATGACAAAACCAAAGCCGCTTATTCTTGCTACTCGTGGTTCTCCTTTAGCTCTATGGCAAGCACAGTACGTACAAAGACAGCTAGCCATATTAGGCTACAGCTCACGTCTTAAGATCATCAAAGCCGCATCAGATCTACATCCTGATATGCAACTCGCTGATTTAGCTCGTCTTTCATCAGCTAGCAAACATGTGCAAGCTAACTCGGGAGTTCATTTTGGAGCTAGTTTCGGAGCTAGTTTCGGAGCTAGTTTCGGAGCTAAGGGCGCCTTTGTTGCTGCTATCTCACAAGCTGTAGAAAATGGCGAAGCTGATATAGGGATTCATAGTCTTAAAGATCTTCCATTGCAGAGTTCAGGTTTGCATCTTGATATTATGGCTGTTCTTGGGCGTAATATGGCAGCAGATGTTCTGCTTATTAAAAAATCCCAGGTTGCCAAAAACACACCTCTTTTAGCTCGTAACCTGCCTCATCACTTACTCTATGCCCGTGATCTTTGCTCTCTTGCTAACACAACCATTGCCACATCTTCTTTAAGAAGACAGGGACTTCTTAAAGAAGCCTCCCAAGCTGTAGAATGTGTAGCCATTCGAGGGAATGTGGATACACGATTACAAAAAGTTATGGATCATACACATCGTGATGGACTTATTCTGTCAGCTGCATCACTGGTAAGATTAGGCTTTTGTTCATCATCATTGCGTCATCAACTTCGTAATTTTTATATGTTTGCTTTAGATAAAAATTGGTTTGTTCCCTCACCTGGACAGGCAGTTATGGCTCTTGAGGCAAAAAAAGATTTTAGCCATTTTTTCACTCTACGCTCTCAACTCACTTGCCAAAACACCTGGTTATGTGTGTTTCTTGAAAGAATGATTGTAAAAGCTCTTGGAGGACATTGTATGTTACCCTTTGGCTGTTATGCCTCTATGGGTAAAAAAGATCAGTTAAAGGTACAGGCGGTCATATGTAATCTTCAAGGTCAAACACTACGCTATCAGTCAGTGGAAAATGCGAACTGTTTGCAGGTATGGAACCAAATTCAATCTCAGCCCCGTATATGGCCCTCTTTGTTTTTTTCAAGCCCCCCACAATACAATCCATTTGAAGAACTCCAAAAAAAGGTACTTAGAGAACTTCAAAAAAAAGATAGCCAAAATATTTATAACACCCTTTCTCTTCCATCACCGTGGTAGATATCCACACATATATAACATGATAACTCATTACCCCGCCATTATCTGGACACGCAGTAAACAATACCGTAAAGAAGATGAACGCTTGTTTTCATCAGCAAATGTCATTTATTTACCCACCACTTATGTGTATACACATAAGCAACAATGCCAACAATTTTATGAAGATATTTACAATCTTAACGCATCTGATATTGTCTTTGTAAGTTCTCCTTTTGTGGTAGCAGATATGTGCAAGCATATCTTAGCAAATCAAGCAAAAAACATAAAAGTTGCATGCTTTGGAACCACCAGCACTACTTTGCTCTCTGATCATGGTTTCCAAGTACTTTCTGTTAACAACCCAGAAATTCATACCAGCTATAAACTAGCACTGTATATATCTGATAAGCTCAGAGAACAAAAAAAGACTCATGCAACGGTGTATTATCCTAAAGCACTTATCACTGCACATGATATCGAAGGTGTTTTTTGCAAAAAGGGTATTGCTGTAAAAATCTATACTCTTTATGAAAATCGCTTCTTAACACATCACAATATATGCCAAAAAGGCTATAAAAAAATCATATCACTTAATGATCATAATATCATCACCACTTTTGCTAGCCCTTCAGCTTTTTTGGCATATAAAAAACTTGGTCTGAGTCTAGGATACAAACAAGTGGTTATTGGAAAAACCACAGAAGCCTGTCTTATACAACACGGCCTTCAACCTCGATGTAGCCCCGAAGCTAGCTGTGCATCACTAGCACAAACAGCTATGCTTATGGCACAAGGAAAATGATAACCATAGATGCTATAGGGTATCATGTATGTAAAAACTTTTATGTTTTTGGGTAAAGGTCATTACACCTAAAGATCAAAAGTTATATGACGATTGCTACAAAGTATGGGAGGCACGTTCATTTTATGTAAGTAGGTGATAATGTAGAGGTAAAAAATATATAACATAATCGATTATTTCTTTAAAGTAAAAAGCTGATTTTGACAGAAGGCTTTTTTTATTACTCTCCTCTAGAGTTTAGAGAATGCTATGTAAGTACCTTTTTCTACATTCTTTGATATGCTACGATGAAGTTTAGAACGGTTAGCGCAAGATAGAAGTTAATATTGACAGCATCAGCACGTTCTTATTTATCATAGTTATTAACAATGCGATCCGAGCGCGCAACTATAACTGATCACACTTATCACATACGAGAGTAAAAAGGGAAAAATATATTGTCCAATAAAACTTTACCTACTCCTTTTGTCTTAGGTATCATTTACGCATTTGCGTCATGGATGGTTCCTCTAGTGAAAATACCTTTAGTAGGTGATATTAATCTTTTTAGAGCTGGTTTCAATTATTCTCACTCTTTATCCATACTATTTATTGTTCTTTTTTCATATTTATCATTTTTACTTTTTAAGCAAAGAACAAAAGATTCGTGTATTTTAAGTAGCTATATATTCATATCAACGGCTGGTGTTTTCGGTCACTATCAGTATTCACTTTTGGAGCTTGAATCCTCTTTTAACGGCATCGGTAGCTCGTCTGAATCCGCTTTGCTATCAGGAATTATACAAGGTTTATCTCATAAAGTATCATCCTTGTTTTCTCTAACATGGGGGGCTGCTTTTTTGCCTATTGGTGCTTTATTCTTGGCAATAGTTCTTTATAAGAATTTTCAAAAAGATGATGGCGTCTATAAAATTACTTATCTGATTTTATCTGTAGCTGCAATTTTTACACTTTATTTTTACTATAATCAATACGGTGATACATTTGGCTTAAGCAATAAAAATTCCGGTGATATATCTTCTCTTAAGTCTAGCAATACCATAGGTAAATTTCAAAAGAAAAAGTCTGACAATCTGGCATTAAAAGATGCATTTAGTAAATCTTATAAAAAAAATATCAAAATTTATAGTGTTGAAGCAAAATATACAGAAAGCTTATTGAAAGGCAAAGTACCAGGGCTGTCTTTTAAAATTAAAAATATTGGCAATAAAACTGTGGATAGTCTTAAAGTCACTGTGAAGTTTTTAGACGCAGCAAGCCAGGCTATTTCTGAAGAGGCATTTTATCCTCTTTCAAGTAGCAGTCCTTTAAAGTCTGGCTTTATTTGGCGACAGAAACGTGGTAGATTTTTTGCTGCAGAAAGTGTTCCCAGTGAGTGGGCTGTAGGCAAGGTTAAACTTGAGATATCTAATATTGAGGTCTCTGATGATAAAGAAGAGTATTTTGACAATAAGACCCACAAAGAGCATCTGAATTATATTAAAAATTATATTAAGATCTATGATGTTTCAGCTCGTTATCGTAACAGCCTTTTAGATGGTAAGGTTCCTGGAATTATGTTTAAAGTTAAAAATAAGGGCACTCGCAACATTTCAGATTTATCAGTGAGATTTCAGTTTCTTGATAGTAAGGGAAAGGCTATACATGAAGCAGTTGTTGCTCCTGTTCGTAGTAAATCACTGTTTAATAACAGTCCTCCACTGAAAGCCAATTATATTTGGCAAAACGATAAAAATAAATTTTTTTCTGCTCCAAGCGTTCCAGAAGAATGGCAAGAAGGCTCTGTAAAAATTAAAGTTGTTGACTTAGAGTTTCAAGAAATACAACAATAAGGTATCAGAATGCACTTATGATCTTTACGACAGTTATCTTCACAACAGGACAAGGATCATCATTACACTAATGTATGGGCAACCTTTCTTCAAGCTTAAATTCACTGCCTCAATATGATATATTACTTACTTCAAAGGGCTGGGCCAGCTCTTTGGCGTCCTTAGCTCCTTGTTCCACCCGATTATCAAGAGGGTGAGGTTTTTGACCACTAACTTTCTCCGAAGGGTTATAAGACTTTCGATATTGAAACGGAGTTTGATAGCCAAGATTGAAGTCTCTGGCGGTTGTACCACACTTCGATATACTTCAATAAGTGGGCTTGCATCTCCTCTTGATTGTCCTTTTTATGCCTTTTTGAAGTGATGGTATAGATTTTGCAGATCAGTTAACAACATGATAGAGCTGTCATAAGCTCAAGTGGATCTGAGCTCTTGTGAAGATGGTAGAAAATATGAAAAAATCAAAAATATAACTCTTCTTTTCTTGTCATTGTAGGTCTGGTAATATCTATCTTAGTATAGGTTATAATGGGTATTATGACAATATTGGGTTGGTTGCAAAAATAAAAGTTTTGTAGTTGAATTTTGTAATATGGATCCATAAAAGTGTTATTTTATATGATTGTATTTATTTACTTATTTTGTGTATTGTATCTGTGTTTTCTATGCTTTGCAAAGAATATTTTTTATAATAGATGTTATTGTAGTTATAAATATATAAGCAATGATACGTTTGATTTTTGGATATAAAATGTGTGAAAAGTGGATTGTATGGATTGCAGTTTTTGCTATAACCATCACTGGTTGTGGTAAGCCTGTTATCATGCCTGTGAGTCAAGACACATCTCATCTTAGCTCTGTGTACAATGATTCGAATCACTTTGTGATAGCAGATGCTCAAGACGATCAGTCATCTATATCCTTTTATTCGTGTTTTACAAAAGGTGCCAAATCAAAAGAATTTATAAATCCTTCAGCTTATCCTGATGTCTGTGTTAATGCTTTTATGAAAAAAGATAACAAGCCGTTTTCGATTAGAAAAAAATTGCTACAAAGTACAAAAATTGAAGATTTTGTACAACAACAATGGAAACCATTTATTGATTTGGATAAAGTAAATATCAAAGACTTAGAGTCTGATGCTAAAAATAGACGCACTTTTACTATTGTGACGTCATTAGTAGCTATGGGTTCTACACTAGCCATGTTTATAAGTCATCAGAAACCATTTGCTCATATGATATCTTGGTCTATGACGATTTTTTCATCATTACTTGCAGGCTATGGTGTTGTTGATATCTTGAGAACATCTAAAGACAATGAGAGATATAAAGCTATATTAGATAGTCAAACAGGTGGAGATTCATCAGAGACTTACCAGAGTTATTTTTCTAAGCGTAAAAATATTGATTTTAAAAGATTAACAAAATTAGTTAATCAAGAAGATACCGCTGAGTATTATTATCTTCAAGATATTCTTGAAGATCTTGGTAGTTATCAAAATGAATTTCAAGATAATATACCAATAGATGATATATTTTATATATCATTTGCAGGACTTCTTCAAAGTTTGAATTTGACAAAATTCAATAATATTGTTGCATTTTGTCAAATGAATCCTGAAAAAAACTGTCAGTCTATGCCTTGATGTGTTTTTATTTTAAATAACTGTTTAATGATAACTGATGATAGATCAGTTATGGTTTTGTGGTTGTTTTGACAGAGATATCGATAAGATCTTTGAGGAATTGTTCTTCTTTTTCTGTGAGATGCCTTGGTGTTTCTTGTGTGGCGGTTGTGGTTTGCTGTTTGGGGGTGGGTGTATTGAGTTTGAGGAGCTGTGTATGCAGTTGATTTTTAAGATCCTCTATTCCCTCTCCTGAGTGAGCGGAAACGAGAATATATTCATAAGGGCAGCAAGCAAGTGCGTTAGTGATGTGATGAAGTTGAGAGCGATAGCTGAGTTTATCCATGTGTGTAATAATAAGCATTTTAGGGATGTTTTTTAAAATATCACCATAAGCATAAATTTCTTTGCGGAGTGCTTTAAGAGTTTTTTCAATATGATTTTGCTGATTGGAAGCACTGAGAGCCTTGTTTGTATAGGCATCATCAAGTGCTATAACCAAAGCAATAAGACTGGTGCGTTCAAGATGTCGTAGGAACTCATGACCGAGTCCTTTGCCTTGTGAAGAATCTTTGATAAGTCCTGGAATATCTGCAATGATCCAGTGTGTTTGGGTGTGTTCGTCGGGATGGATATGATCCATCACTCCCAATTGAGGGGTGAGGGTGGTGAAAGGATAGTTTCCCACCTCAGGCTTTGCACGTGATAAAGCTCGAAGAAGAGTGGATTTTCCTGCATTAGCAAATCCAGCTAAAGCCACATGAGCGATAAGCTTTAAAGTGATACGTAAGCGTTTCTGAGTTCCTGGCTTACCTTGTGTTGCGTTTCGAGGACGTTGATTCGTTGCAGATAGAAAAGCCACGTTGCCCAATCCACCATGGCCTCCTTTGTGAATAAGAAGCTCTTTGTTAGGATGGTTCAAAGTTGCAAGCAATGTTTGGGTGGTTTCATCAAAAATATCACAGCCAAGTGGTAAAGCAATTTTAAGGTCTTTGCCTTGAGCTCCTTTTTTCTTTTGGCTGGATCCATGTTTACCATCTTCAGCTTTATAGATCTGGCCATTAACCAAAGAAGATAAGCTGTGGAGGTTTTCTTTAGCCACTAGCCATACATCACCACCACGTCCTCCATGACCACCATCAGCACCGAGCTTAGCTCCACCTCGGGTGGTGGCAAAACTCACACAGCCATGACCACCATCACCAGCTTTGATGATGATGGTGATATGGTCTATAAATGATTGGGCATGCTTATAAGCCATGATGGTCAAAAAATATCATGGATGTAAAAAAAACAGCCGTACTTTGATTAGATTAGGCTTGTTTTGCTGTTGGGTTTGTTTGCGTGTTTGTCTGAGCCGTATTGTTTTGGAGCACATGAACCAGTTGCTTTCTTCGGTTGCTACGTCCTTTGCTTTTAAAGACCACTCGGCCTTCTGTTAAAGCAAATAAAGTGAAGTCTTTACCTTGTCCCACATTCACTCCAGGGTGAAAGGTGTTACCCACCTGACGCAACAAGATACGGCCACTTTGAACAATAGTACCCCCATATACCTTCAGGCCACGATATTGAGGATTGGAATTACGGCCGTTTTTGGTACTTCCACCGGCCTTTTTACGAGACATTTGAGATCCTTTATCCTTTAGTTTATGTCATAAATGTATGGGATTATGCGAGTTGAATCTTTGTAATGGTAATACGTGATAAGGTTTGGCGATGGCCTTTCATGCGTTTGTAATTCTTGCGACGTTTTTTCTTAAAGACAAGAATTTTTGGAGCTCTTAATGCAGGTACGTCTACTTGAGCTTCCACATAAGCACCTTCAAGGTAAGGTTGGCCCACCAAGATATTGGTTTGTCCATCAGCTGCCTTTACTTGAGCCATGCCCACTTTAGAAAACGTCAGGGCGTTTGGGCTATCTTTGGAAAGATCTCCTAGATAATCCACCTCCAATGAGTCACCCTCTTTGACTGTATATTGATGTCCACCTATGGTGACGGTTGCTTGTTTCATGTTTTCTTTCTCTCTCTTTCTCTCTTTGCTTACTTTCTTATTACGTTTCTCATCTTGTTTATGTTTTCACTATGAGATGTTTACAATGTTTTGAACTATTTACAAGCAGCAAAACGCTTACAAAACATAGCCATGAGGCGATTATGTGTTGTTTTGCTGATTTTGCAAGAAGATTTTTTGGTTTAGGAGTAGGAGATGATCCTTGTGCTTGAGTGTTCTTTGGTTATTGGTTATTTTCATAGTGTTCATTCATAGTGTTCATTCATAGTGTTCATTCATAGTGTTCATAGCTGAGTTATGTGGCACTTTTTAAGATAGAATGGCTCAGTATATCACACATCTGTTTAAGATCAGAGGGGAGAATATTCAGAGCTGGGGCAAGATAGATGGTCTGTTGGAGAGGACGAATAAAGAGGCCTGCTTTGAAGGCTTGTTCTGTGCATCTTTGGGCTAAAGTGTATCCATCTATGAGTGGGTGGTTGAGTTCAAAAGCTAGTACAGATCCCATCGTCCTGCCTGAAACCAAAGAGACATCACTGGATAGTTGATTGTGGTGATTGAGGAATGTGTGAAAGGTTTGTTCGAGGGTTTGAGCACGAAAGAATAATTCTTCAGCTTCGATGATATCGAGAACACAATTAGCTACACGACAACCTAGAGGATTAGCTGTGAAGGTATGGCCATGGGCTAGTGCATCATCTTTTTTTGCACTGTAAAATGAAGTAAAGAATTTCTTATGAGCTAAGGTGACAGCAAGGGGTAGAGTACCTGCAGTGAGGCCTTTTGAAGTGCAAAGAATATCAGGATGAAAGCCAAGGGTTTGCCAAGCAAAAGGTGTACCTAATCGTCCGTAGCCAGTAAATACTTCATCAAAGATCACAGGAATATCATAGTTTCTACATAACTGAGTAAGCTCATAAGCCCACTCTCTGTTTTGCATCAGCATCCCTCCTGCTCCTTGGAGTAAAGGCTCACAGATCATGGCATAAATCTTTTTATGGTGTTTTTCTATGGTATTTGCCAAAACAGCTAAGCTTTCTTGCAGAGACGTTTCTGTGTTGGTATGAGCACTGGCATGACAAAGATGGGGAGTGATTTGCAGGCTGCCAGTGAGCATGGCTGTGAAAAGATGATGAAAACCCGAGGCAGCACTGACATTCATGGCACCTAAGGTGTCGCCATGATAGCCACGCTTTAAAGAAAGAGGTAACCATGTGGCACTATTATCCATATCTCGATGTTTCTTTGAATAGATATAAGCCATTTTTAGGGCTACTTCTGTGGAAGTGGAGCCATTATCTGAAAAAAACACTTTATCAAAAGGTTTGTAGCCGTTCTTTGGAGCTTTATTGATTTCTATCAACCTGTAAGCAAGCAAAGATGCTTCTTTGTGGGATGTGCCACCATAGAGGACATGATCGAGACGTTGTTGTTGGTTGGCAAGAACGCGGGCTATTTCTTCTCTACCATGGCCTAATATACTCACCCACCATGAGCTAATACCATCCATGACTTTCTTGCCATGAGCTAACTGCCACCATATCCCTTTTGCTGATCTCACACAGTGAGGCTTTACGCTGTTGTGATGCTGTGTATAAGGATGCCAACAGTAAGAGTGGTCCCATTTACAGGTAAGGTTGTCTGCGTGTTGTTCTTTATGGCTGTGTTGATCGTGTTCTTTGGTAACCATTTCACTTATGGTGTGAGCCTGTTTAACAAAAGAAGCGTCTTGTCGTCCTGCTAGTTTTAAGAAAGGCAAGGAAAGAATCAGGGTTGATGGATGCATGCGCTTGAGTGATTGGTGATTGGCGGGGTGATCTTTACCACTTAAGATCACACAAAGCTCTTTTAAGCCATGGGCTTCTAGTGCTCTAAGGGTGAGGGTGGTGTGGTTTAAGGTTCCCAGTTGTGAAGATGCTACTACAATAATACGTGTGTCTATAGCTGTGAGAATATCTAGCCAAGTATGATTAGCTTGGTTAAGTGGTACATAGAGCCCTCCTGCTCCTTCACAAATAACGCTACTGTGACGGTGATGGAGTTGGCTAAGATGTTCGATAATGACATCTATATTGATTTCATCTTTTTGGCTTTCTTTTTGAGCTTGATCAGGAGAGGCCGCTAGAGGAAAATGATAAAGAGAGGGGATGTGCTTGACGGTAGCAAAGTTTTGGACAAAAGTAGCATCTTCGTTTTCTGCCCCGGTTTGTATGGGCTTAAAGTAAATGGTTTCTGTGGGTGCTTTGTCACTAGATGTATGGCTTATTTCTGTGAGTCCACGTGCTAGTACGGCACTCACCACAGTTTTTCCAACACCGGTTCCTGTGCCTGTTATAAAATAGATCATTTTTTTGTTCTCAGTTTCTTTCTTTATATTTAGCACGGATACTCTACTCAAAAGAGTAGAGTATCCGTGCTTTGTTTCTTTGTACGATCATTATCACAAGTTGTTCGTTCATCCTAAGGTAACTTACCATCACTACAGAGAACATGGGATATGTATTTACAAGTACAAACATAAAAGTGTAAGGAAGTGTAAGCAAAAAAGCTAAGAGAGTATATATGATAGTTGCCGTATACACAGAGTGTAGAAGGCGATAAACTTTATGTGATTTTTGTGAAAAAATAGAATCAGGATAATATGTAGAAGAAACAGTAGATAGTGATAATGGTTGTTATCATGGTGTTTGGTATTGTGATTGGTATGACTTTATGGCTCGTTATATTATTGAAGGCCAGAGGCAAGTGAGTGGTGAGGTAACGCCTTCTGGGAATAAGAATGAAGCACTTCCTGTGTTGGTGAGTTGTTTACTCACTGATCAGCCGGTGGTGTTGCGTTCTGTACCTCTTATTCGTGATGTCTTGACCATGTGTGATCTTCTTAGAGACCTTAAGGTTTCTGTGGAGTGGCAAGACCTTAAGGCAGTTCCATCTTCTGGTGGTCAAAAAACAGCATTAGGTAGTACTTTGATATTGGATGCTTCCAAGGCTCAGCCTTATGGTTTGATTGCCAGTAAGTGTCAGCATGTTCGAGCTGCTATTTTGTTTTTAGGTCCTTTGCTCGCTCGTTTTGGCCAAGTTAAGTTACCGCTTCCTGGTGGTGATGTTATTGGAGCTCGTAAGATCGATACGCATTTTGATGGGTTTCGCTCTTTGGGTGTGCAAATGGACTTTGGTTCTGTGATTGAAGGACGGCTGTCAGGTCAGGCTGTGGGGAGTCATATATTTTTTGATGAACCTTCTGTAACAGCCACAGAAAATATCTTATTTCTTGCTGTACTTGCCAAAGGCAATACAGAGATTGAAAATGCGGCATGTGAACCTCATGTGGTGGGGTTATGTCATTTGCTTAATCAGATGGGTGCAAAGATCCGTGGTGTGGGCAGTAATCGGTTGATAATTGAAGGTGTTAGTGGGCTCGGTGGTGCTGATCATACGATTAGCAGTGATTTTATGGAGGTAGCCAGTTATACCGCTCTTGGGGCAAGTTGTGGCGGTAAACTCAGAATCAATAATGTGCGTCTGAGTGATTATCATGGTATTATGCGGCACTGGAAAAAGCTGGGTATTGTTCCACGTTGTGGTGATGATTATTTTGAGGTGGATGGTAGTCAAAGTCGTCAGATGGAAAGAGATATTTCTGGACGAATCAGTACGATTTATTCAGCTCCTTGGCCCGGATTTCCTACAGATTTGATGAGTGTTGCCATTGTGGCTGCTAGTCAAGCATCGGGGCAAATCATCTTTTTTGAAAAGATGTTTGAAGGCCGGATGTTTTTTACAGATAAACTTTTGAATATGGGTGCACAAATTGTATTATGTGATCCTCATCGAGTTGTGGTTTCAGGAAAGTCGCCTTTAGTGGCAGCTCGTATGAGTTCTCCTGATGTTCGAGCTGGAATGGCCCTTGTGATTGCTGCATGTATTGCAAGTGGTAAGAGTGTGATAGACAATATCTATCAAGTGGAGCGAGGCTATGATCGTGTTGTAGAAAAGTTAACTCGTATCGGTGTAGCTATTAAGATGGTAGATTGATCACAGTCAATGGATGACAGCAAGCAATATCACACAGCAGACACACAGTAGAGATAACTCGGTAGTTATATGACTTTTCAAGATTATTCTTTAAAATCTCCTTCCAGTGACATCCCTACCACATCTCGTGATAATTATAAGTCAGATGTGAAGTCTTTGCTTAGAAAGCAGAGTCGTGTTGCGGGCCCTCATTTGGGTAGGGTTTTTGTGGAAGCTTTAGATAGTATTGATGTGGCTTTTTGGCATAAGCATCGTCCTGTGGGCCAGAGTTATATTGTGGACTGTGAGTTAGCTGGCACACTAGATGAACAGGGTTTTGTGATGGATTTTTCTTCTTTGAAAACACATCTTAAAGCTTTGCTTAAAAAACACATTGATCATCGTCTACTATTGCCTCTTGGTGATCCTTGCTATGAATTGAGCCAAGAAGATCCTTCCTCTATTGTGTGGAAAGCCACCAAGTATAGTGATAATGATAGTGCCGTTCATGGCTTGCAAACTCATTTACATACAAACAATGAGGAAGCTTTTTATTACAGAGGTCCTGCTGAGAGTGTGATTGCTTGTGAGTGTATGGAAGTGGATGCGGTGTTTTTTAGTGATTGGCTGCAAAAATTCTTGCAACGTAAGCTTTCTGAAGATGAATTATTTTCACGTATTTCAGATGTTCGCCTAAGATTGCGTAAAGAGGTTACCTCAGAATACACTTTCCATTACACTCATGGTTTGCCGCAACATAAAGGGCTATGTCATCGCTTGTTCCATGGTCATCGCTCAAAGTTAAGAGTGTATGTGGATGGAAAGGTGCGTATTGACATGGCAAAATATCTTGTTAAAGATTATTTAAAAGGTGAACCATTTCATCTTGCTGAGCCTTCTCAGATCGTTTCTTCTCGTTTTATGGAAGTGGGATCTTTTGGATGTAAGGGAGAGGTGTATACATTGAGTTATAGCTCGATGTATGGACGCTTTTATGCAACTATCCCTGCTAACCATGTTTTGGTTATCGCTAGGGCCACAAGTATTGAAAGTTTAGCGTTTAGCTTATGTCAACATCTGAGGCAAGTTGATCCACGACACTCTTATAGAGTGGAGGTGTATGAAGGGGTTAACAAGGGAGCTATTGCGACGTTGTAGGGCATCTTTCTTTTTTAACGGATCGTCAATGGTCCGTAGATTTTAAAGAAAAGCATTTTATAATTCTATCACAAACTCTATAGAGCTTGACCTAGTGTAAATATTGAAGTCCAAAAGACATTTCATCTTTAAAAAACTGCTTTGCTTTGAGGTAAAGTGAGAATATCTTAAGAGTTCATTTATTCAACCGACAGTATGATTGATGCTATGAGTGTTGGCGTGTCTACTCCAAGTATGGATGCGAATGTTATTAGATTGAAGTTAAGAATATAGTAGAGGTGTAGTAAAAACATGATCATAATTAGTTAATTAATAAAAAATAGTTATAATAAATGAGGAATAAGATCTTGTCATATGTCAGTAATAAGCGTTATATTGTCCTTAGTAAGGAATAAATATGGATTTGAGACTGTTTTTAAAAAAAGATCAATTAATTTTCAGAAAAAGAAACATCCATTTCTTTTTTATCTCTTTGTCAATGTTTTCTTTTTTAATTATTATTGGCTGTAGTGATGATGCATTACAAATTAGGCAAGGTTCATCCATTGACGTCTCACAGGACAGTCCAGATTTACAAGAGACTCCAGAATCAAGTGATTTATTTTGTCCCACATGTTTAGAAGTTGATGATAATACATTTTCAACTCCTAAGTATTCATCAGGTTCTACTTCTTCAACTGGTCCTACCTAAAAAAAGTACTTAAAAAAAGCTTCAGTGTATCGGCAACCTTTCTTCAAACTTAGATTCACTACCTCAATATGATATATTACTTACTTCAAAGCGCTGGGATGAGCTGTTTAGCGTCCTTAACACCCTGTTCCACTCGACTATCAAAGGGTTGGGATTTCTTACCACCAACTTTCTCCGAAGGGTTATAAGATTCTCGGCATTGAACCGGAGTTTGGTAGCCAAGGGAAGAATGGAGTCTCTGACGATTATACCATACTTCAATATACTCAAATAATTGCAATTGCATCTTCCATTGACAATCTGTTTTATACCTGTGTATATTCTCTTTTTTTAGTGTGCTAAAAAAGGCTTCCACATAAGAGTTATCATAGCAATTTCCTCGACGACTCATACTCGGAAGAATTTCATGTACATCTAAAAGATCTTTGAACGCTTTGCTTGCATATTGACTACCTCGGTCTGAATGAAAGGTTATCATGGCATTTTCAGGGGTTTTCTTTAGAGCATCGGTCATAGCATTGAGCACCAAAGAACTCTCTAGGCTAGCACCTAGAGACCACCCTAAAATCTCTCGGGTAAATATATCTAACACGACAGCAAGATAGATATGCTTACCATTGGACAGCTTTAAATACGTGATATCACCGGCTAAAACCTCTCCTGGCGCCTGAGGGTAAGTTTTTGGATTTTCTACCTCAAATATTCTCTCAGCAACAGACAAGTTATGATCTGAGTCAGTAGTAACAACGCGCTTTCTTTTTTTCTTATGATTTGCATTTAACCCCATTTCTTTCATATATTTAGCCACAGTGTTTTTATTGACTGACCTCCCAGAAGCTTTAAGAGCATTACAAATTCGAGGGGCTCCATAAGTACCCTTTGATTCATCAAACAGATGTTTAATATCTACTTTGATCTTATCTTTACGTTTACGGCTTGGCACATCTTTATCTTGCCGGATCTTCCACTTGTAAAAGCCTGACATTGAAACATTAAACTCTTTACATAACTCCTCAAATGAATGACTATTGTCATTGTTTATTGTCATTTTAATCATTTCAAACCTCCGAGATGGTCTTGTGATAAGATCGCTGCAGTTTTTTTTAGCGTAGAATTCACACTGGTGACCAAATTCAGTCTTTTCTTAAGAGCTTTGATTTCTTTAAGAAGATCATCATAGCTGCGATTTTCTCCATTTGTTGGGGCTTTGGCGTTTAAATAAGTACGTCTCCATCTATACAAACCGGACACAGAAACCCCTAACTTTTTTGCAGCAGCTTTAACTCCATGCTTCTCACTTAGACGGACAGAATCACGTTTAGACTCTTCACTGTAACCATTCTTACTTGTCATATCGACCTCCATGATAAACGAACACTATCTTAGCCGATTTTCCAGACCATTCCCAGTACCTTCTCTAGTTAACCTCAAACAAACAACGAATCATCCTGTATTCAATTTAATAATACAGAAACATATTCTGTATATTTTCGTCATTACGGTGATAAAAAATATGCTTATTTTTATTTTCATAGTTTTGATGATCGTTCAGGATGCGCTAACCATTATGAGTATGTAAAGTTGGCTGTTATTACTAAAAACAAAGAAGAAGTTATTGAAACAGATACTGTTACTGGCGATGGAGTGATGGATATTAATATACGTAAAGCTTTGGAATATTCAAAAAGTAGTATAGAAAATAATGCTAATATGGGTACACTTCTTCTTTACGATGATTCTTTTAGCAATTTTTTATCGACTGGTTCTTTAGGGTCTATATTACGTAGACACTATTATAAATATTCTAATAATGAAGACTACAAAGTACATCTAGAGTTTAGATTGCATAAGAAAGAAGAAGAAAGGCCTAGCTCTCATTATAGAAGCTTAGTTTTTACGCCTGAGCAAACTAAGACTTTAACGCTTCTGTCTGGATATTATAGTTTTTCTGATGAATTTGATGACTTAAATATAAAGCGACTTCAAGGCTTTCGTGTTATTAGTTCTACGGATGGATTTTACGCAAAAACTAAAAATAATCCTGAAAGAATAGAATTAGTAGGTTTTATGAAAGATTTTATTTCAAGTCTTTTTAAAGCTCTTGATAGTGACATATAATTGTTTTCTATGATGTCTTAATCATTGATGTGATTAAAAAGTTGTGTGTCAGTTTACACTTTACTCCTTCTCCCTGCCTAGCTTATCAAAACCTCTAAGCCTTTTGATAGCTGGCTGAATATCCTTAATAAAGATAATGTTCGTTTTTTATGAATTGATATATAATAATACATGATGAATGCTTCATCATGTATTATTTGGGGAGTACCAGTTTGAATGGCTGGATTATTCTAGCGCTATCATGTTTATTGTTTATGTTGTAATTATTTTAGGTGAAATCTAGCTATTTTTATTTGTTTTTGTCTGATTCTTCAATAACTTTAACGTGAGTTGCAAGAGCATTTATTTTTTACAAAGCATTTTCTATGATCGCATTTATGGTGGCATAATTTTCACAATGTGCAGAAGAGTTACTATTACAGACAAAGAAAAATGAGTTGAAAGTTTAGCCAATATTTGAAGCTAGTTGATTTACCGCTTTTTATAGAGTTGCAAAGGTATAAAAGTGCTAATAAAGGATCTTTTATGATGTTTTAGGTGGTGTTTCTTCAATGCGTATAATCATCAACGTGAGATCATCATGTTGATGTTTGGTGCGTCGTTTTTCTCGTAATTGATGAGCCATAAAATAGGCAGGAGATTTTTTGGCCTGTTGGCTTTTTTCGTTGATGTTTTTTAGCCATGAAGAGATATCGCTATCTTTTGGAACAAGAGAGTGAGTAAAGAGGAGAAGGTAATGACTTTCGGGGCCTAAGGTAGTGGTGTGAGTTTGCCAACCCTGTGAAGAGGCTTTTTCTTTGACATGGCTGTCCAAAAGTGTGTGATGACAGCTTACAGCTATGCCTTGGCTGATAACAATACGTCTATCATTGTTACTGTCATGATGATCACTTACACAAAGATAGGTGAGATGGCGTTTTTGAGGTTCATAGATAAATCCTGATAGGGAGCAGGTGAGATGATGGCGTACGCCTCTGAGAGCTTTATCAAACTTTAAGGCTACGGCATTTAATGTGTTGTGGTGGTATTTAGAGGTGCTTATATCCTGACTGTGGTGTTTGAATTCTTCACACCAAAGTCCCCAGTGTGAGGCAAGATTGGTGGTCATCATTGAGGCAGCAATGCCTTCACCACTGACATCAGTCATACATCCTACTAAATAGGTGTATTCCTGGCCGTCTTGTTGGCTGGTGATATGTCTTAGATCAAACCAATGACCGGTGAGTTTTTTGGCTGGAAACGTGTAGGTGTGCCAGCGATATAAGTGAGTTGTATGAGTGTTTGTGGGCAAAATAGTGGATTGAAGTTCTTTACCAATGGCAATATCGCGATCAATTTTAGCTTTTGCTTTCACTAACTTAGAAATGTTGGTGATGGCAGCGGTAATGGATCCTACATGGAGAAGAGAAAGCATAAAGATAGTGGCAAAAAATATCAGATCTATCCAGCTATATAATTTTGCAAAAAGGCCTGATGTGGATAACCATTCTATGGTTTTGCTGATCCCATAAGCAAAAAATACCGCTGTTGTAATAGCTGTTCTGATAGTGGAGTGGTTGATGGTGGTGTTGGGTTGAGGTGTTTTTTTGAAAGTATAAAAAAGTATACAGCCAGCAGCTAATAAGGCTCCTGTGGCATCGTTCCAAAGAGGGCCATGGGATATGGTTACTTGCTGGGGGAGAATATAATAGAGAATGTAATGGGTGAGTAAACTGATTCCTCCCAAAGATAATATGGTTTGTGTGCGTAGAGGAAGATGGCAGAGTTGTTTGGCTAAGCCTACATAGAGCATAGTCATCAGGCTATGGATGATGATGAGTAGGTGGTTGAAATAGAGATGAGAGGTGTTTTCACCGTAATCTCCATAAAAAGTGTTGATGAGAGCACGGCTAGCAGCTAGACAGATAAAATAGGCAAAGAATCGCATTATCATCACATGATCGAGGATGATGACTAGAATGCTAGCAATCAGTGCTAGCAGGATCAGTGAGAAATGATTATAGATTTTTGATGAATGGATAAGCCTATCTAATTCGGTGTATTGAGTGATAGCTGTGCTACGGATCAATGCTGGAGGGAAGGGATGGTGGATCTCTTCGCTTTGAGTATAAATGGGAATATTCATCTCCATAGTTAACAAAGGCGTAGGTTCTTTAATGTGAGGCAGTACAATCCACATATCTCCACCATGAGGTTTGATCCATTCGCTCTTAAGTGGTGCTGTAAGACGGATCTGTGGTGTGGAAAGTGATGGCAGTACTAAAGTAACGGCTTCTTCTTGTTGGAGCCATCGCTGTGTGTTGTCTTCAAGATGGGTGGAGTATGTGATTTTAAGATGCTCAGAGCTTAAGAGTCCCTGGAGGTTTTTGATACTGTCTTTTGTAATACTGCTAGCATTACGTTGATGTTCGGTGGGGATGTTGGTGTATTTGAAATGATCGTTAAAAGAAAAAGGGATATCTTGAGCTACAGAAAGGGTGCGACATTCCACATCTAAGACTCCATGACAATGCTCAACTTTCATATTCCAAGTAGGTAGTAGAATCATGGTTTTTGATGCTTGCAGTTGATCTATACGTCTTGATGGATCAAGACTTTCATACTGCAGCCAAGAAGCTGTCAAAAACACCCCAATAGCAAGGACTAATAACGCCAGTGCATGGCGCTTGCCGTAACGTCGTATGGTTATGTCTTTGAGGCGTTTTTGTGACATATGGGTGGTGTTATGGGGTGGTCATGAAGACATGGTATAGGGAGTATATTTTTTTAAAATACGATGATGAGATGGTTTGATGTTTATGTTCTATCTATTTATTCTATATTGTTTCTCTTGAAATAGTGTGTTTTTGGAAGGTGCTTTGAAATCCGTAGTCAAGGGTTGTTTTGAGTTCTTCGATGGAAAACCCTAAAACGGTGTGGGCAATGGAGAGCTCTTGATGGAGTGATGTCGTAAAGAGTCCGGGATCATCGGATGCAAAAGAGATGGGAATACCCATTTCAAAGAAGGTACGTGCTGGATGCGTTTGGATGTTTTTCCAGATCCCGGTGTGTTGATTGCTGGTGGGACATACCTCAACGGTAATGGATTGGTCTTTGAGTATCTCAAGAGTTTTTTGTGAATGGATAGCTTGAACACCATGACCAATACGTTTTGCTCCAAGGATGTGAACAGCTTGTTCCACAGAAGTATGATCAGCAAATTCTCCTGCATGACAGCTTAGTGAAAGACCAGCATGTGCTGCTATATCAAAAAGTTTTTTAAAATCACCTGTTTCATGGATGGTTTCATCTCCTCCTAATGTGATAGCTACAAAATGATCGATGTTATGTTCTAGAAGCATTTCAAGACGCTTTATGGACACATCAATGGGAAAGTTTCGAACAAGATCAAAAATATAATATACCTGGCTTCCCACAGCTTGGACCTGATTGTGTATGTAGGCTAGTAAAATCTTGATTTCATCTATACTCATGCCCATATCCAGATACTCTCCAACAGAAAAAATCAGTTCTGCATAGACAATGTTTTGTTTCTTAAGATAGCTAGCAAAGTGATCGGCTAAAGGAAAGTAATGTTTTGCTTGCTTACCCAGTGCACCTGTTAAAAGATAGGTGCTAAAAAAATCACGAGGCTTATTATAGTGCCAAAGATTACGGCACAGTTGTTGAAGGTATTTTCTGTCTTCTTGCTTCAGTTCTTCAAGAGAGGATACGTGATAGGGAATCTTAGCTAGTGCAGCAAGAAATGCCTGACACCTATGACAGGAGAGAATGTACTCTCGTATCTGTTGGCTTAGATGGGAAAGAAGATCTTGATCATGATCTTCTTTCCGACGTTGCAGCAGCATATTACAAAAGAGATTTGCATTAAGACAGCCACGGAAATGGATATGCAATTCCGGTTTTTTTACAGTATCTAAAAAGGTGGACAACTCTGTGGTCATAGAAGGGATCCTTGTTATAGGTTATAGGTTATAGGCTATAGGTGTGCATGATAGATGCAAGTTTTGGAAACAGTAGAGTAGAATATTTTACATACAGACTGTCTTTGCCCAGGGCAAAGGGGGTAGTACATGGTGATATGCTACCATAAGCATTGCCTCAATGAGTAAGAATAGCAAGCTGTTAGCCAAGAGTTAGGCTGTTATGTGCTTGATTAAATGAGAATAATTCCGATGCCGTGGCATTGGTGTGTGGGATGTCATCAAAAACATCAAAAATGTGCCTTAGAAGTGATGTTATCCATAGCGAGTTGAATCTGCATTATAAGTGAAGCAAGAGTAAGGATGAAAGATAAGGATAAGGATAAGTAAGAAAAAGCACTGCAAGGGTGAGTGATCACATCAAGTAGGTGAAAGTAACCACGTAGCAACATAACAATAGCAGTAGTAAGTGAGGGCTATTAACGTATGGAGTTGAAGTATGGATCAGTTTAAAAAACTATTAAAATTAGCTATTGAGAAGCAAGCCACACGTATTCAATTACGCTCTGATATGTATCCTCATTTATTTACACAACAAAGTGAGAAGTTTTCTTGTAGTGTCTTTTCTGAAGTGAAGCATGAGTGGATCAAAGAGATTTTACAGCAGATTTTCTCAGATCCTTCTTTGATCAAGCAAGCCCTAAGTGGTAGTGATACTGAAGGGACATTTAGCATCCGAGGTGTGGGTGAAGTTTATACTGTCAGTTATGGCAATGCGAATTTTTTTGAACTCAATCTTTTTTTAGGTACCAATGCTTTAGAATCTTCAAAAGCATTTTGGAGTTATCTGCGTGGTGCTAATTCGGATAAGAACTTAGAAAGTCATGTTTCTGAGCCAAGTCCTGCGCATGTATCTAAACCTCAAATACCACCTCTGCCTTCTGTGTATGCTCAACAGCTCAATCAAGAAACACACAGTCAAAAGAGTCAGAATAGTCAGCAAAATACCGATTCCTCACTGGATCATTTCCCTACATCTGAACAAGAGAGCAAACCAGAGAGGGCGCGTCAAAATAATGATGATATGGGTTATTCTTTGAGTAGCTCTTTTAATGCAGCAGCTTCTCAGCAGTTCTCTAAAATGAATTCAGAATATGAATCTGGCAAAGTAGAAGAAGTCTCAGATGTTCAAGACCGTAGAACAAGCGAACGTAGCGGAGAAGATGATGTTTCTTTATCTGCCATTGCTTATAAGGGTGAGGATGTGAGTCAGGACTCAAATGCTCTGGTGGATGATGATGTTGCATCTGAGCAAGCTGTGAGTTTCTCAGAGCTTCCATCAACTCATCCTGTCTCTGCAGCTGCACAGCAAATAAGCTGGTCTGAAGTTGAATCCGAAAAGGAACCCTCAGCTGTGTCCGAGAATGCTGCAGGTGGTCGTGAATCTTCAGAAAATGCATGGGCTGAAAAGAGCTGGTCTCAAGAAATTTCTTTGAATCACTTTGAAGGCAGTGCTGCCTCTTCTAAATCAAGAGAGAGTGCCGTGGAACACTTTCAAGGCACATCTCATCCTCAAGAGCATCAACCGGCAGCTTCTCATCAGCAAGCTCAGCAGCAGCAAGATGATTGGTTTTCTAAAGCTTCTAGCAAGGCAGCTGTAGATGAAGGACATGTTAATGAAGGAGGGGATTATAGTTCGGAGATGGAGTTTTCTGCCACTCCTGAATCTTCAGATCTTTTAGAGATGGAAGAGCAGTCCATATATCCTTCTAAGTTTGATGCAACGGCCTTGTCTAAAGGTAAAGAGTTAGCTTTTGAAGAAGAAAAAAATGAATTATCTGACTTATCTAAGTTTGATAGTTATAAAGATGATAGTGAGTCTTCTCTTCTTAAAGAAAAAGAGAGTCCTGATGCCAGTGGTAAGGATTTAGAGTTTTTTGCAGATAAAGATAAGTTCTATGAAGATTCAAGTAAGGATCATGCTTCTCCTCGAGGTTCTTTGTCTAGTGAGTTGGTTAAAGAATTGACATCATCACACTATGAGTCAGCAACTGTACCAGGTGAGCCAGAGCTTACTGAGAAGAGTGAACAGGTAGATCTTGATGCTTCATTTTCATCTAAGCCAGCAAGAAAGAATCTAGGAGATCTTGAAGAAATGCTGGAGCAATTTGTAAAAAATGAGATTAAGATAGCGTATTTTTCTTCTCAAAAACGCATGTTTTACAAAAAAGATGCTAGCTTTAGTCATTTTAGTGGAGCAAGTTTTGAAACAGAAGAGTTGTTGGAGTTATTTGCATCAGGAGCTCCAGAGACCTTTCAAGACACCATTATTTCTCAAGGAAGTAGTGAGTATATTGTTCGTCATGGAGGTGTGAGCAGGTTCTATGTGCATATTTCTTCATTGAATGATGAAATGCATGTATTGATGAAAGACTTGATGGCTTTTTCATGGAATGGTTTAGCCTCAGGGTTAAGTAAGAGAGCTCTTTCAAGTTTAAGTTGGCTAGCAAAGGATCTGGTGGGAGAAAAGAAAAGTGGGGGTATATATCTTCTGAGTTCTTTTGGCTCTGAGCTTTCAGAAACTCTGGGATATACTTTGTGTGAACAAGCTTTAAACACTCGTTCTTATCGTCTTATGGTTTTATCCGGAGCAGCTTTTTATCCTCTTAAGACATTGCGTGGTGGATCTGTTTATCAGAAACATATTGCATCAAAATCAGCATGGTTTGAAACCTTAGATCTAGCTAAAGAAGATCAAGGTTTGGATATTCTTTTTCTATCTCGTCTCTCACCCCGTCATTTGGGGGTGTTTTTGGCAGCTTATCTTATTCCTTTGAGTCGGCGTGGTGTTAAGGTGATTATCAATCTTTCTGCTCCTTCGAGTTATTATGCTTTTAGACAGTTAGCAACAGATCCATATTTAACAGATAAACCTTATATCTTCTCTTTCCTTGCTGCAGAGCTAAGGTATGTCTTGGCAGCATGTGATGTACGTTTAGACTCAGGTGCTAAGAATACTCTCATAGAGGCAGCCTCATTGTCTACGGAATTATCAAGGATGATTTCTAAGACCTCTCAAGGTTGGGATGATTTGACGTATTATCAAAAATGGCTTGATCATAAGCATCTTACTCTCGATGAACAGATTTTTGGTTTGGCTGTGGAAGGGAGGTTATCTCCGCAAAAAGCTACCTTGCTAGCTCTTCATGAGGCTTTTTATAATAGTCTTGTTAGAAAAAAGCAGTTCGAAAAAAAGCACAGTGAGGCAGAGCGTATGAGTACAGCAGAAGACTTTGCCCCTGTCTCTAGTGCTTCGTAAAATTATAAAGTCTGTAATAGAGTTGCTGGCTGCTTGAGAAGCTTTGAGTAGTCTACTATGACGATGAGTTTTGTTGATTATCTTGGGTTTATTTTTTTTATCTTTGGATGTCTTGCTGATTTTTCCATGAACCTTCTAGTTTGCAGTTAACCTCAACACTTATATAACCCTATGATCAATAAGGCCTTCAGGGAGTACTCTGAATATATGGTTGTCACAACCATGCCTTAGAGAAGTAGGAGATAAGTAAGCCTCAAGATAACGGCAACGCCCAAAGACAGATTGGCGTTATACAGAAGCAATTCTATTCTCGTAAGAGAATAGAAGTTAACAGCTAAGTGGACTTGAATGGGATTTTTGTTGAGGTCTTACTACTAACTTGGCGTTGTAGTTGAAGCACAAGAATTTCATTTTTGATAAAAAGCTTTGAGAAGGCTTAGATGATGGTTAAGCGGTGATAGCATAAAGATGAAATGGTAGATTTTGCGGTTCCATTTAGGTAATAATTTGGCTCTACTCTGGATACTTTTGATAGTCTACTTTGGAGGTAATGGCATAAAGTGCAAACAGACACAGTAACGTATCATTTGAACTTCTCATGACGTATTCCAACAACATTACGCTCCTCTTTGTTAAACACTATGCCTAAAAGATTGACGGATCCTTCATGATCCTTATATTTATCAGCATAGCGACGATCTTTAATTTGCTGAATAGCATTTTGTAAAGCTTTATCGATTGTTTGAGATGATTGTTGCATTTTGAACTCTATAATAAAAACCTGACCTTTATATAGAAGTTTAATATCGCTTGCACCAAAATTAGTGGGCTGTTCAGCATCAAATTCGACGCTTGCAGTGTAAAATATGGTAAAAATAAGTTTATGGTAATGACTTTCATGGTCTTCGCT
>MKWU01000539.1_pt1 | contig 71666 bp, 62 predicted proteins | sample 809101 | NCBI WGS metagenome assembly MKWU01 (sample SAMN05860141, study PRJNA318959) | sponge metagenome | host: Aplysina aerophoba | place: Slovenia: Piran, Adriatic Sea, Gulf of Piran | collected 2013-05-07 | reverse complement strand
GCTCTCGGAGGATCCCTTCGGGATCTGGATCTCCACGTTGCACCTGACCGCTGCGGCCCTCTGGCTCGGGCCCCTGCTGATCGTCGGCTGGGTCAGTGGCTCCGGGCCGCGGGGCGGGGCGCCCGGGGGGGCGCGCGGGGGCGCGGCCGGGTGGCGGGCCGGGCCGGCGGCCGAGCGGGCGGCGACGCTGCGCGAACTCTTCGGTCGCTTCGGTCCGGTGGCCGCCGGCGCCTTCGCGGTGCTCGTGGTGACCGGGACGCGCTCGACCTGGCTACTGGCCGGCTCTGAGTTGCTCTCGGGTTCGGGCTACACCACCGCACTGATCGTCAAGCTGGCCCTGCTGGCAGCGGTCATCCTGCCGCTCGGCACCTACCACGACCGCCGTCTCGGCTTGCTGGCCCGGCGCCGGCGAGCAGGGGAAGCCGGCGCCACTCCGGTTCGTTCGCTTCGATTGGAGGCCGGGGCCCTGGCGTCGGTACTGGTCGTGGCGGCCGTGCTGGCCGGACTGAACCCTGCCGTCTTCGGCTCCGGTGAGCGAGTCGACGGATCGCAGGTTGCGGCGGTCGGCGGGGCCGCCGCGGCGGACTCCGTCGATCCGCTTGCGCTCCTTTCCGACGCACCGCCCGAGAGCGTGGAGGACTGCAGCACCCGCACAGTCGGCAAGCCGAACTGCTACCGGGACTACTTCGCCGAGGTGATGCGCACCGAGGGGGCCGACGTGGCCGTGGCGGAGATCGACGCCCTCTCCGAGAGCGACGACCACATCGCCCGGGACTGCCACCAGGTGGTGCACGACTTGGGCAACGACGCCGCCGAGCACTACGGGGACGTGGGGATCGCTCTCACCTACGAGGGCTCCGCCTGCTGGTCCGGCTACTACCACGGCGTCGTGGAGTACGCCATCTCGCAGTTCGGTGGCACCGAGCTGTTCGACGAGATGCCGAACATCTGCACGACCGCGGCGCAGGAGCAGTACTCCTTCACCCACTACAACTGCGTGCACGGTCTCGGTCACGGGGTGATGCTGAACACCGACGGCGACCTGTTCGGCTCCATCCCGTACTGCGAGACGCTGCCGGATCGGTGGGAACTCAGCTCCTGTGTAGGCGGAGCGATCATGGAGAACGTCGTCTCGGCACAGCAGGGCATCCGGACCGATCTGCGCACCGACGATCTCCTCTACCCGTGCAACGTCATCGGCGACGACTACGTTGACGAGTGCTTCGCCATGCAGACCTCCTGGATTCTCTACAACCTGGGTTACGCGGACGAGAATTTCGCCGAGGCGTTCGCCATCTGCGACACCGTCACCGAGGAGATGGTCGACAACTGCTACCGCAGCATGGGCCGGGACATCAGCGGCTCCTCGCTGCTGGAGGTGAGCCGGATCGTACGCCTCTGCTCGCTCGGCGACCCCGCGTACCAGGAGGAGTGCTACGTCGGCGCCTCGTTGAACGCGGTCTACAACGACCATGGCACTGCCATGGCGACGGCTCTGTGCGAGGCGATCCCGGCGCGTATGGCCGACGCCTGTTACGCGGCCCGTGACCGGGCTGCGGGCACTTTCTGAACCGCCGGCCCGGCGCCGCACCGGCAGTGGGTGCCAGGCCAGCCTCTAACATCGGTTGACGTGGTGGCTCCGACGCAATATCCCACCGAGACGGTCGTCGTGGCGGGAACCGGCCCGGCCTGCACCGGCATCGCGCAGATCATCGCAGTCGCCGGCTATCACACCACCCTCTGCGGGCACAGCGACGGCCTCGAAGCCGCACGGGTGGAAGTGGACGGTGGCCGGTTCGGCCTGCTCGCCGCAGCCGATGCGGGCCGCATCAGCAGCGACGAACGGCTCGAAACGCTCGAACGCCTCCGGTTCAGCGACGATCCCGCCACCGCCGGCGCCAACGCGGACCTGGCCGTCGTCAGCCACCGGGGGCGGACCGGGACCCTGGCGCCGCTGCTCAGAGACCTCGAGACGCACCTGCCGCCCGCCGCCGTGCTGGCTGTGGACTCCGGAGGCGAGCCGCTGGCCGCTCTCACAGACGGGGGGCAGGGGCCGGGCGGGCTGGTGGGGTGGCGCGGGGGCCGCCCCCCGCCGTTGAACAAGCTCGCGGAGATCGTGGTCGGTGCGGCCACGTCGCCGGCCGCTGTCGAGATCGTCGTACAGGTCGCCCGGCGCGCCGGCAAGAATCCGGTTGTCATCGCCGATGCAGCAGGGTCCTGGGGGTATGTCACGAACCGCGTCTGGTCTGCGTTGCAGGCCGAGGCCGGGCGCATCGTGGCGGACGGGGTCGCCGGAGCCGACCAGGTGGACCGGCTCCTGGTGGACTGCTTCGGATGGCCGTCGGGCCCCTTCGGTCGTGGCACCGAGCCGCACTAGCCGGCGGATTCGGTCTCAGAGGGCGGCGAGCAACCGCTTCACTATTGCCTCGATCGGCGGCCCCGGCGCCGACGTGAGGCTCTCGAGTGTGAACATGATGGCGGTGTCGGCACCCCGCCGGGAGACCTCGGCGAGAAGTTGCGCCGGCGCGGCTCCGGGCACCTCCACGAGGATCTGCAGGGTGAGCGTCTCGGGATCGACGCCACTCAGGTTGCCGACCGCCGGAGCGGCCGCTCGGAGCCTCCCGAACACGTCGGTGGGTGAACGCCGGCCGACGACCGCGCCGGTCGTGCCAGGTCCCTCGGTGGTGGCGCGCCCCGGGCCGGTGCGGCCGCTCGCCGGCTCCGGGCCACTGCGGCGCGCTGTCCGGGCGGCGGGAGCGCCCGATGGGCCGCCGGCGACCGCCGGGGACCGCAGCGGTCGGCGGCCGTTGCCTGTCGCCTTCTGCAGAGCGGCGTAGGCGGCGGTCAGGCGCGCCGTGCGCTCGGCCGCGCCGGGGTCATCGGTGAGGTCCGGATGGTTCGCCCGCAGCAGGCTCCGGTAACGGGCCCGCACCTGCGGCCAGGTGGCGCCGGGCGTCAACTGCAGTGCCGCGAGAGCTTCGGTGAGGTCCACCGGCTCGCGGCACCCGGCTCAGACGAAGGCCGAGGCGAAGATGAGTGACACGATGGTCATCACCTTGATCAGGATGTTCATGGACGGCCCGGCGGTGTCCTTGAATGGATCACCGACGGTGTCGCCCACCACCGCGGCCTTGTGGGCCTCCGAACCCTTGCCGCCGTGGTTCCCGGCCTCGATGTACTTCTTGGCGTTGTCCCAGGCCCCGCCGGAGTTGGCCATGAAGATGGCGAGCGCGAACCCCGAAACCAAAGCGCCGGCCAGGAACCCGCCCAACGTGTCCACGTTGATGAAGCCGATGGCCAGCGGAGCGGCGATTGCCAGCGCGCCCGGAATGAGCATCTCGCGCAGCGACGCCCGGGTGGAGATGTCGACGCAGCGTGCGGAGTCCGGTTGCACACCCGCGGCGCCTTCCCGCAGACCGGGGATCTCCCGGAACTGCCGTCGCACCTCCTCGATCATCTTGTTGGCGGCGCGGCCGACCGCATCGATCGTGAGCGCGGCGAACAGGAACGGCAGCATCACCCCCAGGAACAGGCCGATGAAGACCTCCACCGAACTCAGATCAAGGGATAGGAGGGTGCCTTCGGCGCCGATGGCCTGTTTGAAGGCGGCGAAGAGGGCCAGCGCGGTGACCGCAGCGGAGCCCACCGCGAACCCCTTGGCAACCGCTGCGGTGGTGTTCCCGAGCGAGTCCAGCGAGTCGGTGACCTCGCGCACCTCCGAGGGCAGTTCCGACATCTCGGCGATGCCGCCGGCGTTGTCGGCGATCGGGCCGTAGGCGTCCACCGCCACGACGACACCGGTGGTGGCAAGCATGCCGATGGCGGCGATCGCCACGCCGTAGATGCCCCCGGAGAGTTCGGCGCCCGCAGCCCCCAGGGTGGCGTCACCGGCCCAGAAGGCCAGTCCCACCGCGACCACGATCAACCCCACCGAAGCGGCCACAGAGACCATGCCCGCCGAGAGACCCGACAGGATCGTGGTGGCCGGACCGGTCTCGGTCTGCCGGGCGATATGGCGCACCGGCCGGTAGTGGTCGCTGGTCCAGATCTCGGCCACCTGGCCGATGGCGTATCCCACGGCAATCCCGCACACCACCGCCAGCGGCAGGCCCCAGGAGGCGCTGCCCTCGAACAGCACCGCGCCGGCGGCGAAGACCCCGCCCACGGTGATCACCATCGCCGCGTTGGTGCCGCGGTGCAGTGCCCTGGCCAGGTCCTTGACACGGGAAGAGGCGCCGGCCCGGACGAAGAAGGCCCCGATGATCGAGGCGGCCATGCCCACGAACGCCACCAGGAACGGGAACAGCAGCAGGTCGCCGAGCAGGCCCTCGCCGGCATCGCCGACCGAGGTGGCCCCGTAGGCGAACCACACGTAGGCCACCGGGGCGATGATGGCGCCGGCGTAGCTCTCGAACAGGTCGGCGCCCATGCCGGCCACGTCGCCCACGTTGTCGCCCACGTTGTCGGCGATGGTGGCCGGGTTGCGCGGATCGTCCTCGGGGATGCCGGCCTCCACCTTGCCGACGAGGTCGGCGCCCACGTCGGCGGCCTTGGTGTAGATGCCGCCGCCGACACGGCTGAACAGAGCGATGGAGCTGGCGCCGAGGCCGTAGGCGGTGATGACCTGGAAGGCGTCGAGGTGTTCCAGCCAGACGACGAACAGCAGGTAGCAGAAGCTGAGCCCCAGCAGGCTCAGGCCGGCCACCGAGAAGCCCATGACGGCGCCGCCCCGGAACGCCAGCGGCAGGGCCTTCTGCGGTCCCGTGCGGGCCGCCTGGGTGGTGCGGGCGTTGGCCATCGTGGCCACGGTCATGCCGATCCAGCCGGCGGTCGCCGAGAGCAGGGCGCCCAGGAAGTAGGCCACCGCTCCCATCGGGCCCCAGTCCAGGAGCGTGACGAGCAGCACGATCATGATGATCACGAAGCCGGCCACCCAGCGGTACTCCCGGCGCAGGAACGTCCGGGCCCCGCCGGCGATGGCCTCCATGAGCTGGACCATGCGGGCGTTGCCCGGGTCAGCGGCGCGCACGTAGCGGAAGAAGTATCCGGCCAGAACCAGGGCTGCCAGCGCGATCGCACCGGCAAGGTAGGGGATTGCCTGCACTCCTATGACCTCCTCGGTTCCGAAAAGTCCTCCGCAAGCTAGCAGCCGACCTCCGCCGCCCGGCGGCTTCGCAACGCTCGATGCGCCGCCCTCGGGCCGCGCGGCGAGCTTGAATCATCCCGACGCCGTCACCTCGCTAGAGTTCGATCAGTGGAGGTGTCCACACGACAGGCGAGAGCGCGACGTCGGCGACGCGGCCTTCCCGGCGACGTGCAGGCGCTGGCAAGCACCGACTTGGCGGCGCATCTCTGGGGACTTCCCGAGATGCAGACCGCCCGCACCGTCGCCGCCTTCATCGCCGACGACGGTGAGATCAGCCTCTGGCCCGTTGTGGCGCGCCTGTGGGCCGACGGCGCCACCGTCACCGTGCCGGCAATCGACGAGACCGGCGAGTTGATCCTCGTGCGCTGGGACCGCGACGCCGACCTGGTGACGGGACGTTTCGGGATCCCCGTGCCGCCGAGCCCCGAGCCGGTCGACGTGCTCGGCCACGACGTCATCCTGCTTCCGGGCGTGCTCTTCGGCCCCGGCGGCGCCCGCGCCGGCCGCGGCCGCGGCTACTACGACCGGGCCCTGGCCTACCGCCTGGCCCCCGGAGCGCCCCTTCCCCCCGGCGGGCCACTGCTCGCGGGCGTGGGCCACGTCTGCCAGTGGGACCCCGAGTTGCGCCGCAGGCCCCAGGACGTGGCGGTGGACGTCTTCGTCTCGCCGGCGGGCGTGCGCCGCTTCCGGCACCCCGCAGCGCCATGGAACTGACTCCGGGCCGCGAGGCGCCGGAGACAGGGGCCGAGCCGCCGGATCGGGCTGCCGCCGGCGGCACCCGCGGGAGGAGAGGGCGATGAAGGTCGTCATCGTGGGCGCCGGCGAGGTGGGTTCCTACCTCGCCGCCCGGCTCACCAGGGAGAACCACCACGTGGTCGTCGTCGAGCAGGATCCCGAGCGCGCCCGGCACGTGGAGCAGCACATCGATGCCCTCGTGGTCAGCGGCAGCGGCAGCCACCCCGACGTCATGGCTGCCGCCGGCATCGGTGACGCCGACCTGCTCGTGGCCGTCACCACCGACGACGAGGCCAACCTCGTGGCGTGCATGCTGGCACGCCAGGCGGGTGTGCCGCGGAGGATCGCCCGCATCGAGGCCGCCGCCCTGCGGGCGCCGGGAGCGGCCGAACTGGTGCGGGCGGCAGGAGCCGACGAGGTCATCGATCCCGACGAGGAGACCGCGGTGGAGATCCTCCACCTCCTCGACTACCCGGGCGCCAGCGAGATAAACATGCTCGCCGACGACCGTGTCACCGTCATCGGCACCGTCCTGCGCCCCGACTCACCGCTGGCGGGCCGGCCCCTCTCGGACAGCTTCGCCCCCTACGGATCCGACTGGGAGTTCCTCATCGGGGCCGTATCCCGGGGTGACCGCACGGTGATCCCGCGCCGGGACATGGTGCTCCAGCCCGGCGACCTCGTCCGGATCGTGGATCTGGGAACGTCCTCCAACGAGCTCCGGCGCCTGCTCGGGCTGGCCGACGCCCGTGCCCACCGGGTGATGCTCCTCGGCGGTGGCCGCACCGGCGAGATGGTGGCGAGACGGCTCGTGGAGATGCACTCGGAGGTGTGCCTCGTGGAGCGGGACCCCGAACGTGCCCGCAAGCTCGCCGAAGCACTCGACGACGTGCTCATCCTCGAGGGCGACATCACCGACGCCGAGTTGCTCGAGCAGGAACGGGTCGGTGACCACGATGCCGTGATCGCGGTCACCGGCAACGACGAGGACAACATCCTGGCCTGCCTGTACGCCAAGTCGATGGGAGTGCCCGAGACGATCGCCCTGCTGCACCGCCTCGAGTTCCTGCCGCTGCTGCGCACGCTCGGCATCGACGGCGCCCTGTCGCCGCGCACCGCCTGCGCCAACGGCGTGATGCGGATCATCCGCGGGGGCGTCCAGGTGGCCACCTACCTGGACATGGACGTCGAGGTCCTGGAGCTGACGGTCGCCGACGGCAGCGGTGTGCACGGCCAGCGGATCAGCGACCTCCACCTGCCCAAGGACGTCCTCATCGCGGCGGTGGTCCGCGACGGAACCTCGATGATCGGCCGAGGTCACACGGTCCTGGCCGAACAGGATCACCTCGTGGTCTTCGCCCGTCCCAAAGCGGTCGCCGCAGCCCGGAAAACTTTCGAGTGAGAGCCGCGGCGGACCCGCCGGCGAGACGCGGCTCCACCGCCAAGCGGACTCCCTCCCGAGCGAGCACCGACCTGGCGCTCTGGGCCTCGGGATGGGCGACCGTCGCCTGCGGCGGCGGACTGGTGCTGTCCGGGCTGGTCGGGTTGGCGGAGCGGGCCCCCGCAGCGGCGCTGGTCGGGTTGGGTGTCGGCTGCGGTGCCGCCGCCGGGTTCTGCGTGCGACGGGCGCGCGTCCCGTCTCGCCCGCCGCCCATGGCAATTTTCACCGCCGCCTGCAGCGCCTGGTTCATGATGATCGCGCTCTCGACGGTGGCGTACCTGCTGACCGGTGCGACGGGATCGCTGCCCGACGCCATCTTCGAGTCGGTCGCCGGGTTCGCCACGACCAACATCAGCGTCCTGTCCGAACTCGAGTCACTGCCGGTCGCGGTGCTCTTCTGGCGAGCGCTGACGCAGTGGCTCGGCGGATTCGCGGCCCTGGCTTTGCTGGCTGCGGCGCTTCCTCTTCACGTTTCGGCGCTCGTCCTGCCCGGCGACAACGCCGGTCTGCCCGACCGTGCCTCGGCCCCGCCGTTCGGGACACAACTTCGCCGGATCGCCATCGTCTACTGCATTGTCGGAGGGCTCTGTGCGGCCGCCTACGCCATTGCCGGCATGGGTTCGCTCGATGCCTTCGGCTACGCCTTCACGACCGTGTCCACGGGGGGCTTCGGCAACCATCCCGGCGGCCTGGGGTACTTCGATTCGACGGCCATCGAATCGGTGGCCACGGTCTTCATGGCGCTCGCCGGTGTGAGCGTGGTGACGCTCTGGTGGGCGGTGCGGGGCCGCTGGGGGGTGTTGTGGCGCTCCTTCGAACTCCGCGCCTACCTGCTGGTGCTGGCGGTGGGGACCGCGGTGGTCACCGCGCTGACCTGGAGTGACGGCGACCCGGGGGCGCTGCGGCGGGCCGCCGTCACCGTGACCGCCGCGTCGAGCAGCACCGGCTTCGAGCCCGCCGGCTGGTCCGGTTGGTCCTGGGGCGCGCAGACGCTGCTGGTGGCGCTGATTGCCACCGGCGGGATGGCCGGCACCGCCGGCGGCGGCTTCCAGATGCGCCGCGCCATCGCCGCGGCCCGCTACGCCTACCGGGAACTGGTCACCGAGATCCACCCCCACACGGTGCACGTGGTGAAGATCGGCCGGCGTTCGGTGGGCGAGAGGCCGCTGGCCCTGCTGAACGGCTTCCAGATCCTGTTCGCGGTGGCCGTCCTGGCCGGGATATTCGGCCTGAGCCTCGCCGGCATGGATCTCTGGGCCGCCGCCGGCGCCGCCATCAGCGCGCTGGCCACGATGGGTCCCGCACCCGGCGCCGACCTGGGTGCACTGGGCGGCGTCGAGCGGAGCGTTCTGGCGGTGCTCATGGCGCTGGGGAGGCTGGCCTTCTTCCCGCTGGTCGTGGTGGCAGGAGGGGCCGTGACGGGGATGCGCCGCCTGCTGGCGGCCGAGCGATCCAACGGTCGCAGGGCGCGTTCATGAGACGAGTGTTCCGGGCCGTCCCCGAGCTCTCGCTCGTGCCACGGCCCCCGCACCGCGAGAACCTCTCGTTGCACGTCGTCGGTCTGGCCCTCCTGTTCCTCGTCCCGGGCATGCTCATTGCGACGCTCGTGGAATGGGGCTCGCTGACCTCCGACGGCGAGAGGCCGTTGCTCGTCGCTGCGCTGATCACGGGCACCGTCGGGATGATCCTCTTCGCGGGGTTCGGGCCTCCCGACGATGTGCGACCCTCCGACGTGTTCCCCGTCGTCGTGTGGACCTGGCTGTCGTGCTCGGTCCTGGGCGCCCTGCCGTACGTGCTGGACGCCGATGTCCTCGGCTGGTCGCAGTGGGACTCGGCGCTGTTCGAGTCGATCTCGGGGTTCACCGCCTCGGGCTCGACGGTGCTGACCGACATCGACTCCCACGGCCGCGGCCTGCTGCTGTGGCGCCAGCTCACCCAGTGGTACGGCGGGATGGGGATGGTCGTGCTGGCGGTGAGCGTGCTGCCACTGCTGGGCGTGGGCGGCCAGGAACTGATGCGCGCCGAGACGCCCGGCCCCGAGAGCGACCGCCTGGCGCCGCGCATCAGCGGCACCGCCAAGCGCCTCTGGCTGGTCTACGCCGGACTCACCGCGGCGATCGCCGTGGCGCTCTTCGCCGTTCCGGGAGTGAGTCTCTACGACGCCGTGGCGCACGCTCTCAGTGCGGCGGGCACCGGGGGCTTCTCGCCCTATGGCGGTTCGATCGGCCACTTCGAGTCGCTCGGGGCAGAGCTGGTGATGGCCACCGGGATGATCGCCGGGGCGATGAGCTTCAGCCTCCACTACCGGGCGCTGCGGGGGGACTGGCGGGCCTACGGGCGGGCCCGCGACCAGATGCTGTTCCTGAAGATCCTCGCCTCCGCCACGATGGTCATCACGCTGCTGCTGTGGGTGCGCCAGGGGGCGTCGTTCGGCCTCTCGCTGCGCGACGCCTTCTTCAACGTGGTGACGCTGGCCACCAGCGGCGGATTTCACAACATCCGCCCCGGCGGGCTGGGAGACTTCGCCGCCTGGACGCCGCCGGCGCAGGTGGTGCTGGGGGTGCTGATGCTGATCGGCGGGGGGGCGGGCTCCACCTCGGGGGGGATGAAGGTGTTCCGCGCCCAGATCTCCGCCGCGCACGCCCTGCGCACGGTCCGCCTGGCCCGCAGACCTCGCTCGGTCGTGCCGGTCAAGCTGGGCGGCGCGGTCATCCCCGAGCCCACCGTCGGGCGGGTACTGGGATTCGGGACCCTCTACATCATGTCCTTCGGTGTGGGGACGCTGATCGTGGCGTCCCTCGGCGCCGATCCGGTCACCGCGGTCTCCGGTGTGATCAGCGCCCTGTCCAACATGGGCCCGGCCCTCGGCGAGGCCGGCCCGTCCTCTGACTTCACGGTCTTCGCCCGCCCGGCGCGCCTGGTGCTCGCCGGCCTGATGATCGTCGGTCGACTCGAGATCACCGCTGTCCTCCTGGGCGCGGCGGTGATCGTGCGCCACCTGCTCCGGCGCCACTAGACGTCACGGCCGATCCCGCTCGAGCCCGCCCGCGCCCGGAGGACGGATCTTGGCCCCGCAAGGGCCTCTCGGTAGGATGAAGTTCCCTGCGTGAACCACGCAGGGGATCGGTCGCCGACGATGCCGGCCGGCACGGGCGCGCTGATTGAAGCCTCCCCACACCTGCGGCGCGCCTCCATCGACAACGCAGACCGAGCGTGACGAGACGAGACCAGATGCCGACGACACCCGACCTTCCGCCGCCGCAGGGCCTGTACAACCCCGAGTTCGAGCACGACTCCTGCGGCGTGGGCTTCGTGGTGGATCTGCACGGTCGCCCCAGTCACCGCATCGTGGATCTGGCCCTGCGTTCGCTGGGGAACCTCGAACACCGCGGTGCCCTCGGCGCGGAAGTGAACAGCGGGGACGGCGCGGGGATCCTGGTCCAGGTACCGGACGCCTTCTTCAGGGAAGTCGTGGACTTCGAACTGCCGGCGCCCGGCGCCTACGCCACCGGGATCGCCTTCCTGCCCCACGACGCGTCCCTGGCCGCCGAGGCGTGCGCCGTCGTCGAAGGGATCGTGGCCTCGGAGAACCTGCAGGTCCTCGGTTGGCGCGAGATCCCCACCGATCCGACCATGCTGGGTGCCGGGGCCCGGCGCACCATGCCGCACTTCCGCCAACTCTTCATCGCCGGCGACGGGCTGAGCGGCATCGATCTGGACCGCCGCGCCTACATCTGCCGGCGCCGCATCCGCCACGAACTGGACGCCAACGAGGATCCAACCAGCGGCGAGATGCTCGGATCGATGAGCCTGGCGCACGAGGGCGTCTACTTTCCCAGCCTCTCGGCACGGACCTTCGTCTACAAGGGCATGCTCGTGGTGCCCCAGCTCACGGAGTTCTACCCGGACCTGCTCGACGAGCGGCTCCGGAGCGGCCTGGCCATGGTGCACAGCCGATTCTCCACGAACACGTTCCCCTCCTGGCCTCTTGCTCATCCCTACCGGATGATCGTCCACAACGGCGAGATCAACACCGTGCAGGGGAACCAGAACTGGATGCGCGCCCGCGAGGCGCTGCTTGCCTCGGATCATTTCGCCGGCGGCGCGCTGGAGCGCATCTTCCCGATCTGCACGCCCGGTGCCAGCGATACCGCCCGCTTCGACGAGTGCCTCGAGTTGCTTTGTCTTGGTGGTTACTCGCTGCCCGAGGCGGTACTCATGATGATCCCCGAACCGTGGGAGAACCACGAGTCCATGGCGCCGGACCTCAAGGCGTTCTACCGCTACCACGCCTCGCTCATGGAACCTTGGGACGGCCCGGCGTCAATCGCCTTCACCGACGGCACGGTCATAGGGGCGGTCCTGGATCGCAACGGCCTGCGGCCGAGCCGCTATTGGGTCACCGACGACGACCTCGTGGTCATGGCCTCCGAGGTCGGGGTGCTGGACATCGCGCCCGATCGCATCGTCGAGAAGGGTCGTCTGCAACCGGGACGGATGTTCCTCGTGGACACAACCCAGGGCCGGATCGTCCGCGACCACGAGATCAAGCACGACCTGGCCGGCGCCAGGCCTTACGGCTCATGGCTGAAGGACAACCAGGTCCGCCTGGGTGACCTGCCGGCGGTGTCCGCCGGCCGCAGCGCCGCCGAGCCGCTGCTGCGCCGCCGCCAACTGACCTTCGGCTACACCCACGAGGAACTGCGCATCCTCGTCGCCCCGATGGCCCGGGACGGCAAGGAAGCTCTCGGATCCATGGGCACCGACACGCCGGTGGCCGTGCTCTCGAAGCGCTCGCGCATGCTGTACGACTATTTCCAGCAGTTGTTCGCGCAGGTCACCAACCCACCCCTCGACGCCATCCGGGAGGAGATCATCACGTCGGTCTACGGCTGGCTGGGGCCCGAGGGCAACCTGCTGGACCCCCAGCCGGAATCCTGCCGGCAGATCCTCATCGACCATCCCGTGCTCACGAACGAGCAGCTGGCGCGCCTCATCGACATCGATCACGTGAACCCGGCGTTCCGGACCGCAGTGATCGACTGCCTCTATCCCACCGCCGAGGGCGGGCCGGGGCTGCGCAGCGCACTCGACAGGATCCGCGCCGAGGTCGGCGAGGCCATTGACAGCGGCGCGAACCTGATCGTGCTCTCGGATCGTTTCAGCGACGAGACGCTGGCTCCGATGCCGGCGCTGCTGTCGGTCGGCGCCGTCCACCAGCACCTGGTGCGCGAGCGCAAACGCACCCAGGTGGGGCTCATCGTGGAGTCCGGTGACGCCCGCGAGGTGCACCACATGTGCCTGCTGCTGGGCTATGGCGCCACCGCAATAAACCCGTACCTGGCGCTGGAGTCCATCGCCGACCTCATCGCCGACGGCGCCCACGGCCTGGGCGACCTGGACACCGACGAGGCTCACCGCCGCTACATCAAGGCCTGCGACAAGGGCATCCTCAAGGTGCTCTCGAAGATGGGCATCTCCACGGTCCGCTCCTACGTGGGGGCGCAGATCTTCGAGGCGGTCGGATTGGGACACCGGCTCGTCATGGATTGCTTCTCCGGCACCATCAGCCGCCTCGGCGGTATCGGCTACTCACATCTGGCGCGGGAGGTTGAACTGCGCCATCGCCTGGCCTACGCCCCGAACGAGGTCGAGCGGGCCCACCGGGACCTGGAACTCGGAGGCGAGTACCAGTGGCGCCGCGAGGGCGAGTTCCACCTCTTCAACCCGGAGACGGTCTTCAAGCTGCAGCACGCCACCCGGGAGGGTCGATTCGACATCTTCGGGCAGTACTCGAGCGCCGTCGACGAGCAGTCCCAGAACCTCGGCACCCTGCGCGGCCTCTTCAAGCTGCGCACCGAGCGCTGCAATCCGGTGCCCCTCGAGGAGGTGGAGCCGGTCGGGGAGATCGTGAAGCGATTCGCCACCGGGGCCATGTCCTACGGCTCGATCTCCGCGGAGGCGCACGAGACCCTGGCCATCGCCATGAACCGCATCGGCGGCAAGTCGAACACCGGCGAGGGAGGCGAGGATCCCCGCCGCTACGTGCGCGACGCCAACGGCGACTACCGCCGTAGCGCCGTCAAGCAGGCGGCCTCCGGCCGCTTCGGGGTAACCAGCCAGTACCTCGTCGAGGCCGACGACATCCAGATCAAGATGGCCCAGGGCGCCAAGCCCGGCGAGGGTGGCCAACTCCCGGGGCACAAGGTGTGGCCCTGGATCGCCGAGGTGCGTCACTCCACGCCGGGTGTGGGCCTCATCTCGCCCCCGCCGCACCACGACATCTACTCCATCGAGGACCTCGCCCAACTGATCCACGACCTCAAGAACGCCAACCCGCGAGCCCGCATCCACGTGAAACTGGTCTCGGAGCTCGGTGTCGGGACGGTGGCCGCGGGGGTCTCCAAGGCGCACGCGGACGTGGTGCTGATCTCCGGTCACGACGGCGGCACCGGTGCGTCACCGCTGACCTCGATCAAACACGCCGGGACGCCGTGGGAACTGGGCCTCGCCGAGACCCAGCAGACCCTGCTGTTGAACGATCTGCGGGACCGGATCGTGGTCCAGGTCGACGGGCAGCTCAAGACCGGCCGGGACGTGATCATCGCGGCGCTGCTGGGTGCCGAGGAGTTCGGCTTCGCCACCGCCCCGCTGGTCGTGATGGGCTGCGTGATGATGCGCGTCTGCCACCTCGACACCTGCCCGGTGGGCATCGCCACTCAGAACCCCGAGTTGCGCGAGAAGTTCGCAGGCCGGGCGGAGTTCGTGGTGAACTTCATGGAGTTCGTGGCCGGCGAGGTGCGCGAGACCCTGGCCCGGCTGGGCTTCAGGAAGCTGACCGATGCGGTGGGTCGGGCCGACCTGTTGGATGTGACCGGCGCGGTCAACCACTGGAAGGCCGAAGGCCTCGATCTGAGTCCCATGTTCCACATGCCCGAGGTGCCCTCCGGCAGCCACCGCTACTGCGTCAACGAGCAGGACCACGGACTGGATCGGGCCCTCGACAACGAGCTGATCCGGCTCGCAGCACCAGCCCTGACCGAGCGCGAACCGGTGCGGATCGACCTGCCGATCCGCAATGTGAACCGCACCGTCGGCACCATGCTGGGCTATGAGATAACGCGCCGCTGGGGTCCCGAAGGTCTTCCCGAGGGCACCATCGACGTGCGTTTCGGGGGCTCCGCGGGAAATAGCTTCGGCGCTTTCGTGCCCCGCGGTGTGACGCTGCGGCTCTTCGGCGATGCCAACGACTACCTCGGCAAGGGCCTGTCGGGGGGACGGATCGTGGCCCGCCCTCATCGCACCGCACGCTTTTGCGCCGAGGAGAACGTCCTTGCCGGGAACGTCATCCTCTACGGCGCCACCGGCGGCGAGGTGTTCCTGCGGGGTGTGGTGGGGGAGCGCTTCTGCGTGCGCAACTCCGGCGCCGTCGCCGTGGCCGAGGGCGTCGGGGATCACGCCTGCGAGTACATGACCGGAGGTCGGGCGGTCATCCTGGGTCCGACCGGGCGCAACTTCGGCGCCGGCATGTCGGGGGGAATCGCCTACGTGTACGACCCCGACGGCACCTTCCCTCTGCGGGTCAACCACGAGATGGTGGACCTCGACCCGATGAGCGAGGAGGATCGCTCCTGGCTCGCCGAGCGTCTGAACCTGCACCACGAGGAGACGGGTTCCGAACTCGCCGGCCGGATGCTCGCCGATCCCGATGTCCACCTGGAGATGTTCGTCAAGGTCATGCCGAAGGACTACAAGCGGGTGACCGAAGCCACCGAGCGTGCCGCCAGAACCGGTACCGATGTGCAGGCGGTCGTCATGGCCGCGGCACACGACTGAAGCGTGCCCATGAGCACTGGGGCCGGACGTGGGTGATCACACCGGCTTCATGAAGCACGACCGTTCCCTGCCCGAGCGGCGCCCCGTGCCGGTCCGGCTGCGGGACTGGCGCGAGGTGTACAAGCCCTTCGACATCGACGCGGTGCGAACGCAGGCCTCGCGTTGCATGGACTGCGGCATCCCGTTCTGCAACAGCGGCTGCCCGCTCGGCAATCTCATCCCCGACTGGAACGACCTGGTCTACCGGGACCACTGGCGCTCTGCCATCGAACGGCTCCATGCCACCAACAATTTCCCCGAGTTCACCGGTCGGCTCTGCCCTGCCCCGTGCGAGGCGGCCTGCGTCCTGGGAATCAACGAGGATCCCGTCACCATCAAGCAGGTCGAGGTGGAGATCATCGACCGGGCCTGGTCCGAGGGCTGGGTCCGCCCCATGCCGGCGACCGAGCACACCGGCCGCAGCATCGCCGTCGTGGGTTCGGGCCCTGCCGGCCTCGCCGCGGCCCAGCAGTTGACCCGCGCCGGCCACGAGGTGGTGTGCTTCGAACGGGCGGACCGCATCGGTGGCTTGCTGCGCTACGGCATCCCCGAGTTCAAGATGGAGAAGCGCTTCCTGGACCGCCGGGTGGACCAGATGTCCGCCGAGGGCACCCGTTTCGTGACCGGCACCGACGTGGGCGTCGACATCTCTGCGGGGGCGCTGCGCGAGCACTACGACGCGGTCGTCCTGGCCGGTGGAGCCACAGCCTGGCGCGACCTGCCCATCCCCGGGAGCGATCTCGGCGGCATTCACCAGGCAATGGAGTTCCTGCCCCCCGCCAACCGGGTCGTCGAGGGAGACCTCCAGCAGCATCCCTTCCCGGCCACCGGCAAGGACGTGATCATCGTGGGTGGGGGAGACACGGGCGCGGACTGCCTCGGAACAGTGCACCGCCAGCGTTGCGCCTCAGTGCAGCAGTTCGAGATCATGCCCCGCCCGCCCGATGAGCGCGCCTCGAGCACGCCCTGGCCCACCTGGCCGCTGATGATGCGCAGCTCCTCGGCCCACGAGGAGGGTGGCGACCGGCTCTACGCCATCCAGACACAGGAGTTCATCGGTGACGGCAAGGGCCAGGTGGCGGCGTTGCGCACGGTGCGGGTCGAGCAACGGACCGACAACGGGCGGCTGAGCTTCGAGCCGATCCCGGGCACAGAGGAGAACCATCCCGCCCAGCTCGTGCTGCTGGCGCTGGGTTTCACCGGGCCCGAACGCTCGCGCCTGGTCGACGACCTCGGCGTGGCGTTCGACCAGCGTGGCAACGTCGCCCGCAACGACCACTGGATGACCAGCGCGGAGGGGGTCTTCGTGTGTGGGGACATGGGTCGGGGTCAGAGTCTCATCGTGTGGGCCATCGCCGAGGGGCGCTCCTGTGCCGCCGCCGTCGACCACTGGCTGGAGGGTCGGACGTTCCTGCCCGCGCCGGTGACGCCGACGGACCAACCATTGCGCTAGCCGGCCGCACCGACTCCCCGGGCCACCCAAGCACGTAGTGGAGCTCTACCGGCAACCCGAGGTCCACCGCCGACGCTGGTGGCTGCTCGCCGTCCTGAGCCTGGGCCTGGCCCTCGTGATCATGTCGATCGCCGGGGTCAATGTGGCGCTGGCCAGCCTGCAGCGCGATCTGGGTGTCGGCCTCAGCGTCCTGCAGTGGATCAACAACGCCTACACCATCACCTTCGGGGGGCTCCTGCTCTCCGCGGGTGCGCTCGGTGACCGCTACGGCCGCAAGGGCGCATTCGAGGTGGGCCTGGTGATCTTCGGAGGCGCCGCACTACTCGGCGGGGTCTCCGGCAGCGCCGCAGTGCTACTGGTCTCGCGAGCGCTCATGGGCCTGGGTGCTGCCTTCATCATGCCGGCGACGCTGTCCATCACGACGAACATGTTCTCGCCGCGGGAGCGCCCCAAGGCGATCGCCATCTGGGCGGGCGTCGCAGGAGCCGGCGGCGCGCTGGGCCCTCTCGTGACAGGCGTGCTCATCACCGGCTGGTGGTTCATCCCACCCGGTGGCTGGGAGTTGGCCTTCCTCTACAACGTGCCCGTCGCCGCAGTGATTCTTGTGGCCGCCGCTGTCTGGGTGCCCCGATCCAGCGACCCCGAGGCCGCCAGGCTCGATCCCGTCGGGGCGGTCACCTCACTCGTGGCGCTCAGCGCGTTGCTGTTCGGGATCATCGAGGGCCCCGAGCGAGGCTGGACCTCACCTCTGGTGCTGGCAGGATTGGCTGTGGCGATCGCGATCGGTGCGGCGTTCGTGGCCTGGGAGCGGCGGGCACGGCAGCCCATGCTGCCCCTCTCGCTGTTCGCCCAGCGCCGCTTCACCGTCGGTGCCGGAGTGAACACGATGGCGTTCCTCGTGCTCATCGGGTTCTGGTTCCTGCTGGTGCTCTACGTGCAGTTCGCCTTGGACTACAGCCCCCTGCAGGCCGGGCTGGCCACACTGCCCGACGCAATGGGCGGGATCCTCATCGCACCCCTCACCCCCAGGCTCGTCAGCCGCTTCGGCGCGAGCCGCGTCATGGGGGTCGGCTTCGGTGTGCTCGCCGCCAGCTTCGGCCTGCTCTCACTCGCCGATGCGACCACCGGCTACGGCTTCTTGGCGGCGCCGATAACACTCGCGGGCGTCGGTCTGAGTCTCACGACCATCCCCGCCACCAACGACATCATGGCGAGTACGCCCCTGGCAAAGGCCGGCGTCGGCTCGGCGGTCAACGACGCCACCCGGGAGATCGGTGCGGCACTGGGTATCGCCACGCTCGGCACCCTGTCAACGGTGATCTACCGCCGCACCGTCGACCTGGCGGGCCTCCCCGGTTCGGTGGCCGGCGCCGCGTCGGACTCGCCGGGCGCAGCCCTCGAGATCGCGTCCGGCCTCGCCGCCGACGACGAACTGACCGGCGCTCAGGTGGACGCCATCGCCACCGAGGTCGCCACGGCGTTCAGCCGCGCCTTCGCGTTCAGCATGCTCGCCGCCGCGGGCATCTCGGTGGCGTGCGGGCTGTGGGTGTTGCTGGCTCGCCGCGACGGCCCGGCGAAGCGGAGCCGACCAGTGGCCACAAGCGCCGTCGTCAACGGCCACGACACACGCGCGGGTGACGAACAGGACACCTGAAGGCGCCGGTCCGCGGGTTCTAGCCGCCGGGCTCGGACAGCCAATCCAGCGCGGCGTCGAGGAAGTCGAAACTCTTCGGGGTAGCGAAGTGGTCCACGCCCCGCAGTGTGCGCAACTCCGCATCCGGCAGCGCTGCCATGAGTTCGGTGGGTGGACCCGAGTGGTCCCGGTCACCCAGGGCGACCAGGACCGGACACGTGATCCGGGTAAGCCGGGAGACTTCGATGTTCGCCTCGAAGCCACCCAGCAAGGCGACGAGTGCCTCCCGGTCCACGTCCGGCCGGTCGACTAGGGCGCTGAAGTAAGCCATGGTCGGATCCTCAGCGCGCCGGACGGCTGCGACGGCTTCGGCGACCCGCCGGCGGTACTCCGGATCACCGCGGATGATGTTTCTCCCGACGCCGGCGACGACCAGCCGCCGGAATCGGCCCGGTCGTTCCGCGGCCACGCCCAACAGCAGGCGGGCACCCAGCGAGAAGCCGATGGCGTCGAGTGGGCCCTCAGGCAACTGTTCGGCCAGCCAACCCTCCAGATCCGCGTAGGCGGCCGGATCATGCGGCTTCGGCGCCGCACCGTGGCCCAGGACGTCGATGGCGTGCACCTCGCGTCCCGCTTCCCGTAGCAGGTCGATCCACCCCAGAGATCCCCAGGTGCGGCGGGCGGAAGTCCCGAATCCGTGGACCAATACGACCGGCGGCATTCCCACGGGGCGACCCTACCGTTGGGCGAGCGGGGTCCTAGCATCCGGGCGTGCCACCCACCAGCCTCCGTCGTGCCAGCGAGGAGATCGCCCGACGCAGTCCGGAGATGGCTCGCCTGCTGGCGATACACGGACCGTGCCGGTTGGGCACCAAACCCAAACGCCACGAGAGGTTCGCTTCCATCGCCCGAGCGATCGTCTACCAGCAATTGGCCGGCGCGGCGGCCGGAGCCATCTGGGAGCGAGTCCGGCAAGGACTCAGCGGCGACTGCACCGCCGCGGGGATCCTCGAGGCCGGGCCGGAGGCCTTGCGCGCAGCGGGACTCTCGGCAGCGAAGACGGCAGCGATGATGGACCTCGCCGAGCGTGATCTGTCCGGCACCCTTGGACTGGCGGGCCTCGGACACCTCGGTGACGAGGAGGTCGTGACGAGACTCACCCAGGTCACCGGTATCGGCCCGTGGACTGCGCACATGTTCCTGATGTTCACGCTTCACCGGCTGGACGTCTGGCCCGTCGGCGACCTGGGGGTGCGCAAGGGCTACGCGCTGGCCTTCGCACTGCCCGCGGTGCCTGCCTCGGCGGATCTCATTGAACTCGGCGAGGCGTTCCGGCCGTATCGCTCCGTCGCGGCCTGGTACTGCTGGAGGGCCTGCGAGCGCGCCTGAAAAGGATGAGGCCCCCAGTGGCTCCTCGGCTTGCGCCGGTCGGCTTCTCGAGGCCTGCGCTCTGACCGACGACGGGCCTGCGAGGGCGCTGGAAAAGGATGAGGCCCCGAGTAGCTTTCCGGCTTGCGCCGGTCGGCTTCTCGGGGCCTCCGTTCGAACCGTCTCCCAGCGGTCGGACCACCCCGCAGAGGTGGCCCGCCTCCTCCGATCCTCCCCGGTCTCTACCGATGGCCGCAGCCTCCGGCGGTTCCGGTTCGGTTCGGAGCAGATCCACCTGCCTTGCGGCCGGCGGATCCGCAACCGGATCCTGTTTCCAGGTTCCAGCGGAGCCGATCCTGGCCGAACCCTCTGCCCGCCTCCGCCGGAGCCGCTTCGCACCGGTTGCCCGGTTCTCTGCGTTTCCTGCGGGCCCCTCTCCTCGCGGCAAGGAGCAAAGCAGGTGATTCGGTTGAGTGTGAGTTTGGCAAGGCGTCCCGGTGCTTGCAATCGCCAGACCCCTGAATTGGCCGAAATCCCCAGGAATCCGCGAGAAATCCCCAGGCGGACCCACGCTGTCAACAGGGTTGCAGACACTTCTCAACGAACTGGTCAACAGGAGTCCTTCCGGTGCGTCCCTGCGGGCACCCTCCCCAGGCCCAGAGGGTCCCGAAGAAGCTCACCAGGAGCCACGTTCCGCCAGCACACCACGCAGCACGCTCGGCCGGTCGGTCATTAAGCCGTCGACGCCCAAGTCCAGCAAGCGGTGCATGTGACGGGGATCGTCGACGGTCCATACGTGCACCTGCAACCCGCGGCGATGAGCCGACTCCAGGAACCTCTCGTCGACCAGTGCCCGCCCCTCGATATGTGCGGGCACCTGCACGCAAGCGGCACCACCTGTGGCGACCGGTACGGGGAGCCCCCGCGAGGACAGCCACAGCCGCGCCACGCCAACAGGGCCCAGACTCCGGCATACCGCGGGCCCCAGGATCCCGGCCAGGCGCGCGGTCCGGCGTGACTTGAACGAACCGAAGCAGACCCGCTCGGCAATCCCCAGATCACGCACCAGTTCGGCCAAGGGTTCGACAACCTCGTCACACTTCGGATCGATGTTGAAGCGAACCGTCTCCCAGGCGCCCAGAACGTCCACCAGCCGGGGCACTGGTTCGATTCCATGGACCCGGGCGGCGGAGACCTCTGCCCAGTCGAGTTCCGCGACCCCGCCGCTGCGATCGGTCAGGCGGTCGAGTGTGGCGTCATGGAAGGCGACCACCACGCCGTCGCTGGTGAGCCGGGCGTCGGTCTCCAGGTACCCGAACCCCAAGTCCACGGCCCGCTCGAATGCGGCGACGGTGTTCTCGGGGGCCTCGTGGCCGCCGCCACGGTGCGCGAAGGCCAGGGGCCCGTCGTGTCGCAAGTACGGCGGCAGATCGGAGATGGCGCGGAGACTAGCGACACCGGTAGCCTGCTCACACGATGAGGAGTCGAGGTCGGTTGTGTTCCTGCGACCTGGACATCCGCCAGGTTTCCGCCGGGTCGTCGCGATGACCGCCGACCGTCGGCGCACGAAGATCGTCGCCTCGATCGGCCCTGCCTCCGAGAGCCCCCGGGTCCTGGCGGGACTCATGGGTGCCGGGATGGACGTGGCCCGCCTCAACCTGTCGCACGGATCACTCGACGCCGCACTCGAGCTGTACGGACGAATCCGGGGTGTGGCGAGCGCCGAGGGGCGCGAACTCGGCATCCTGGCCGACCTGCCGGGGCCGAAGATCCGGGTGGCTCCGCTGCCACGCGGCGGCGTCATGCTCGAACAGCATGCCGAGGTGATCCTGAGGCCCGGGCGCACCGCCAGCGACGCACAGGTTCTCGAGGTTGACTACGAGCGCCTCCTCGACGATGTGGAGGCGGGGGATCGCGTCGGGCTCGCCGACGGGCAGATCCTCATCGAGATCCAGTCTGCGCACAACAGTGAGTTGCGCGGCCAGGTGCTCCACGGCGGCCTGCTGCGCGGGCGGCCGGGGTTCTACATCCCCGCCGACCGGCTCAGCCTCACCACACCCACCGAACGGGACCTCCGCTACGCAGAGGCATTAGCCGAAGTTGGTGTGGACTTCATCGGCATGTCGTTCGTGCGAGGGCCGGAGGACCTTCACACTCTGGGAACCGCAGCACCGCCGGATGGGCCGCTGCTGATCGCCAAGATCGAGACTCGTCCCGCGGTCGAGAACATCGACGCCATCATCAACGCGGCCGACGCCGTGATGGTGGCCCGGGGCGACCTGGGCATCGAGATCCCGATCGAGAACCTGCCGCACCTGCAGAAGGACATCATCCGCCGCTGCATCGCCGGCGGCCGTCCGGCCATAACCGCCACCCAGATGCTGGAATCCATGATCGACTCGCCGGTGCCGACCCGCGCCGAGGCGTCCGACGTTGCAAACGCCGTCTTCGACGGCTCCAGCGCCGTCATGCTCTCCGCGGAGACGGCGATCGGCGCCGACCCGGTACACGTCGTCACCACGATGGCACGGATCGCCCAGGAGGCCGATCTCCGCTTTGACCACACCAGCTGGGCGCAGAACATCACGCAGCTGCACATGATCAACCCGGACCAAGCGTCGCTGTCGGTCACCGACGCGATGACCACCGCGGCCTCACGAGTCGTCGAGGAGGTCGACCTGGCGGCACTCATCTGCGTGTCCGGCAGCGGCTTCACGGTCCGCTCCATGGCGCGATTCCGGCCGCGCGTTCCGGTGCTCGGCTTCAGTGCCGATCGCCGGACGGTGCGCCAGTTGACGCTGAGTTGGGGCGTAGAACCCATCTGCCTTGCCAGCGAGACCGCATACGAGTCACGGGTGGCCGACGCCGTGGAGGCGGCAACGGAATCGGGGCACGTGCGCGCCGGTGATCTCGTCGCGGTTCTTGCCGGCATCAATCCGGCGAGCCGCAGCACCGACGTGTTGCGACTCGTCCGCGTGCCCGGAGACCTGCGAGAGCTCCGTCGCGTCCCGCAGCCGGTGCGATAATGCGGGCAACTGTCCAATGAACCGGGGGATGACCGCTGCCGGCGAGCCCCGGTTCGAGGCCCACCGAGAGCCGGCCGGCAAGGAGCGCATGTGAGCGACGTCCCAATCTCGCTGAGCCGGTCCGGACCGCCGGAGACGGTGCTGGACCCCGAACCAACCGAGGCGCTGGCCCAGCTGGCGCGTGCGTTGGCCGCGCCCGGCGCGGAGAGGCACTCCCTCATCAGCGATGTCGTCTCCCGCTGGCCCCAGTTCCTGGAAGGTTGGGCTCGGCTGGGCCAGGAGGCCCGGGACACGGTGGAGGCCTACGCCTGCTTCCGTGTCGGCTATCACAGAGGCCTGGACCGGCTCCGTCACAGCGGTTGGCGCGGTTCGGGGTACGTGCGCTGGGGACATCCGCACAATCGCGGGTTCCTGCTGGCGCTGGCGGGTCTGGCGCGCACCGCCGCGGAACTGGGGGAGCAGGAGGAGGCTAACCGATGCGAGCAGTTCCTGGTGCAGCTGGATCCCCAATGGTCGCCGGAGCGGTTCGATTCCTGAGAGTCCCGCGACGAAGTTCAGCGGCGCCGTGCTCGCCGGCGGCGGAAGCAGGCGCATGGGCCGGGACAAGGCCTTCGCGTCTTTCCAAGGGCGCCCCCTGGCCGAGATCGCTCGCGCTGCTCTCGCCGAAGCCGGGGCAGTCGAACTGCTCAGTATCGGCGGCGACGAGCCTCGCCTCGCCCTGCTGGGTTTCAGGGCGATACGAGACGACGACGCCGGTGAGGGTCCGCTGGGTGGGCTGCTCACGGCGCTCCGGTCGGCAGTGGGGGAGTGGGTCGCCGTCCTGGCGTGCGACCTGCCTCGCGCCGACGCCGCGACAGTGCGCGAACTGCTGAGGCACACCCGCGAGGACATCGACGCAGTCGTGCCGCTGCTCGACGGTCGGCCACAGCCGGCCCACGCCGTGTGGCGGCGCGAATGCCTGCACTCCCTCGAGCCGCTCTTCGATGCGGGTGAACGCCGCCTGCGCGCCGCTGCTGACCACGTCCGCGCGCGGCTGGTGACCGTGCACGACCCCACCACCCTGCAGGACGTCGACACGCCGCACGACCTGCACACCTTGACGCTCTCTGCGGCGCCGAATCCACCGCAGGCACCAGGGGCGCCGGCAGGCGGCCCCCCCGATCCTGCCGGAGCCGCTTCGGGCTCGGTGCAACTCGGCGTGTCATGAACGGAGCCGACTCCTGAGCGACTACGAACTGGTGACCCACGAGGCGCGCCTCGTCGAACTCGTCGCCGAGGCCTGCGACGCGCCGAGCTACGCGCTCGACACCGAGTTTCACCGCGAACAGACCTACTATCCCCGCCTCGGTCTGGTGCAACTGGCCTGGGCGGATCGGGTGATCCTCCTCGACCCGCTCGCCGCCTCGCTGGAACCCCTGGGAGCACTGCTCGACAGCTCGGCCACAGCGGTCATGCATGCTCCCGACCAGGACCTCGAGATCCTGCGACATGCAGTCGGCCGGGTGCCGGCAACCCTCGTCGACACGCAGACGGCGGCCGGATTCTGCGGGATACGCTCCGCATCGCTGCGTGACCTGCTCGCCCGGTTCTTGGATATCGACGTTGCCAAGGGCGACCGGCTCACCGACTGGCTGCGACGGCCCCTGCGGCCGCAACAACTCGAGTACGCGGCCGGCGACGTGGTCCACCTGCCGGCCTTGTGGGCGGCCCTCCGCGACCGCCTGAAGGACCGTGGCCGGTTGGGGTGGTGCGAGGAGGAATGCGAGGTATTGCGTATCCGACAAGCGGCGTCGCGCCGGCCCGAGGACGCCTGGCAGCGAGTGCGAGAGCTTCGCAGGCTGCCACGGCGGTCCCAGCCAATGGCGATCGCGGTGGCGGCTTGGCGCGAGAGTCGTGCCGCGCGACTGGATCTCCCGGTTCGCTACGTGCTCAGCGATCTGGCGCTGGCGGCGGTCGTGCAGGCCTCGCCGGCCTCTCAGACCGCGCTCGCTGCGGTGCGCGGGGTGGACTCCCGGGCCATGTCCCCCGCCACGGGAGCCGAACTGCTGGAGGTCATCAACAAGGCGCGGCTCAAGCCACCGCAGGTGCCCCGGAACTCGAGAGGTCCCGACAGGTCACACCTCCAGCCGGTCGTCTCGCTGGTGTCCGCCTGGCTCTCGCAGGTCGCCCGGGACGACCAGTTGGACCCAGCACTCGTCGCCACCCGAGCCGATCTGGCCGCGTTCTTGGAGGCGGAGCCGGGGGCGCGGCTTGGGGCCGGCTGGCGCTATGAGCGCTACGGATCTCGCGTTGAGGAGCTGATGACCGGCAAGGCAGCGGTGGCGCTGGAGCCGGAGGGCAAACTGCGTATCGAGCAGCGATCCGGGCTTCCGCTCTGAGCAGCACGGGTCGCGTTCGCGGCACCTCTGCCGGAGCCGTGCCCCGTGCCCGGGGAATATGCTGGAGGTGGACGGGTGCACCGCACTAGAATGCTCAATCCCGCGGGAACGCGCGGCGGTAACGGCGTTTCTCGCCAACAGACAGAGCTGGACGCCGGAGATGCGGCGCTCGGCCCAGCGAGTTCGGAGTTCTGGTTGTGAAGAAGGGACGCCACCGGCGCTACGAGGAAGCCCGCGCTCTCAAGCAGACCAGCGACAGTTTCGATGAACTCTTCGAGGATGACGAAGAGCCCTGTCCCGAGTGTGAGGCGCTCCCGGGCCATGATCACCGGTCGTGGTGTGCGCACAGTTCCGACGCCTAGTGCCCGACGGCCGGCCACTGTCTCGCTGAGCGAGACCTAGCGCCCCTGCGAGGGGTTGCCGGCCCTCCCGGGACCTCTCAGCCGCCGGTCTCCTCCAGGATCTCGTCGAGCTTCAGAATGTCGTCCTCCAACACGAGGCCGACGAACGAACCGTCGGCGGTCACGACGGCCAGCATCTCGACGTCCGCCTTGTCCATCGCCGCCACGGCGTCACGGAGGGTCCAGGAGGGATTCGCCACCGGGAGGTCCGTCGCGGCCATCTCCCCGACGGTCCTGGAGTCCCATTCGCTCCGCGGCAGGTCGCCGATCTGATCCAGACCGCACATCCCGCCATAGCGGCGCCCCTCCACCACCGCCACCTCACGCTCGCGCCGGCCGAGGACGTGCATGGTCATCAACTCCGAGATCGTCGCATCGGGTGGAACGGTCAGGACGTCGGTCCGGAGCACCGAGGTGATCGGCAGCATGAAGCGGCGCTCGAGGTGCCCGAGGCGTTCGGCAGCCTGGTGGGAGGAAACGCCGGCTCGACCCGCCACCAGTTGCGCCACGGCCGCCGCCACCAGTGCGGGTACCACGAATGCGGAGCCTTGGCTGGACTCGGCCACGAACATGACCGCGGCGATCGGCGCGCGGTACCCCGCGCCCAGGAACGCCGCGAGTCCGAGCGTCGGATACAGACCCGTCTCGCTGTGGTCCAGCAGAATGCCCACCACCGTCCCCATCAACACGCCCTGGACGGCAAGGGGGATGAACAATCCTCCTGTACCGCCCGCCGCCACCGTCGCCAGCGTGGCTACGATCCGGATCCCGAACAGCGCCACGATGAGCCAGACCCCCCGGGGCACGTCGAGCACCCATTCGGCGGAGCGCACGCCGGGACCCAGGCTCAGGGGTGCCCCGAAGAGGGCGTTCGTGGCGAATGCCAAACCGCAGAGCAAGCCTCCGGTGGCGACGATGCGGGGCACCGGCCCGAAGCGGCCCGGCAGGGCCTTGCCCCAACGGACGAGCGCCGAGAACCCCCGCCCCCCCAGTCCCGCGGTGACACCCACCAGCGCACCACCCAACAGGTCGACGATCGCCAGAGTCCGCGCGTCTCCCGCCAGACCGGGAAAGACCGGGCTGGTGTCGCCCAACACGACGGCGAACATCAGGAAACTCACCGCCGAGGCCACCAGCGAGGGCAGTAGTGCCCGGCGCGTCACGTCGTCGCGGTACGGGGCCTCCAGAGCGAAGATGACGCCCGTGGCCGGCGCTCGGAAGATTGCCGCAACGCCGGCGGCGGCACCGGCGGTGAGCAGCATCTGTATCTCCTCGCGGCGCAGGAAGCGCTGCAGGAGGCGTTGCAGGTTGTGGGCCACGGAGGCTCCCGCGTAGATCGACGGGCCCTCCATACCCAGTGCCCCGCCACAACCGATCGTCGCGGCTCCCGCAAGCAGCTTTGCGGGAAGCTGGCGCAGCGGCAGCCGCGGCGAGCGCTCGTGAAATGCCTTGATGTACTCGTCGGAAGTGGCCGGCGTGGTTCCCCGCCCTCCCACGAGGCGCAGCAGCAGCGCCGCCGCGCAGAGCCCGACGAACGGTCCGAGAGCCTGCTGCCACAGCGGCAACTCGAAGAGCCTCTCCAGCATGATCTCGACGACGACCTGCTCGAAGAGCGCCACCAGCAGGCCGACACCGACACCCACGCCGATCGCCGCGCCGAGCACGCGCGGCAGGGGGCCGCCCCCCCCGCCGCCCCCGCCCCGGCGCGCGCGGGGCGGGCGGCCGGCCGGCCGGAACGAGCGGAGAAAGCGCACCGGAGGCGAGGCTACCGGGCTCGCTCACCGGCGCTGAGAATCATCGGTTCTCCGCCCCGCGATTGCGCCGTCGCCGCGACCCGCCACAGCGAGGGCAGACTGCGGGTGTGAGCGACATCGAGGACACCCTCGGAGACCTGGCCGAGCGGCTCGCCGGAATCGCAATGGACATGGACGACCTGGGTTTCGAGTACCTCCGGGCGGCCGCAGCAGGTGGTGATCCCACCCACCTGGCGGTTGAGCGACGGCTTCTCAAGGCCCGCCGGGCGGTCGCCAGGGCGGTCGCAGCGCTGCAGCCGAACCCCGAGGACGACCCGACGCCCCTCTGAGGACTCCGGCGGCTCAGGCGGTCAGCTCGGCGGCGCGTCCCGCGAGGGTCTCCAGCAACTCGTCGAAGGACTTGGCGAATGCCGCCACTCCTTCAGACTCGAGAACCTCGGCCACCTCGGCCAGATCCACACCCACATCAGCGAGATCGTCCAGGTCCGCTGCGGCCCGGTCCAAGTCGGCGTCGATCGTGCGCCGCACCGTGCCGTGATCCTCGAACGCCTCGAGGGTTGCCTCGGGCAAGGTGTTGACCGTGTCAGGTCCGATCAGGTTGTCCACGTACAGCGTGTCGGGGTAGGCGGGGTTCTTCGTCGAGGTGGAGGCCCAGAGAGGACGCTGCACGCGGGCGCCGCGGGCGCTCAGGGCCTCCCAGCGCGGCCCGGAGAAGCAGCGCCGGAAGATGTCGTACGCCAGCTTCGCCTGCGCCACCGCGATCCGGCCACCGAGCGCCCGGGCCGCGGGGGTGCCCACGGCCTCCAAGCGCCTGTCGACCTCGGTGTCCACCCGGCTCACGAAGAACGAGGCCACCCCGGAGATGTCGCTCAGATCTCCCGGGCGGCTCTCGAGTCCCGTCAGGTATGCCTCGATCACATCCTCGTAACGTCCGAGAGAGAAGATGAGCGTGACGTTGATGCTGTGGCCCTCGGCGGTGAGCGTTCGCAGGGCGTCGACGCCGGCGGGGGTGGCCGGCACCTTCACGTACAGGTTGGGGGCGTCGATCCACCCGTGGAGTTCCCGGGCCGCCTCGATTGTGGCCACAGCGTCGTGTGCGAGTTCGGGGGCCACCTCCACCGACACGTAGCCGTCGGTGCCGGCGCTGCTGTCGTACACCGGGCGCAGCACGGCCAGCGCGGCACTGATATCGCTGGTCACGAGGTGCCAGTAGCTCTCCTCGGTGCCTGTGCCTGCCGCGGTCAACTCCGCCAGGTCGCTGTCATAGGCGTCGCCGGAGGTCATCGCCTTCTGGAAGATCGTGGGGTTGGAGGTGATGCCGCGGCAACCGCGCTCCACCCAGCGGTTCAACTCACCGCCGGTGATCCAGCTGCGCTTCAGGTTGTCCAGCCAGGGGCTCTGCCGCCCCACCTCGTGGAGTTCGACCAGCCTGCTCATGATGCGTCTCTCCCTTCAGCAGCAGCCGGGGGCCGTTGCGTCTCTCCGAGCAACTCCCGGGCTGCCGCCACGACACGATCGGGGTTCATGCCCAACTCGGCCAGGACGACGTTGCCGGGCGCGGATGCCCCGAATCGGTCGACCCCCAAGGCACGGTCGACCCAGCGTTCCCAACCCTGGGTGACGCCCGCCTCCACCGCCAGCGAGGGCCGGTCGGGTGGAATTACCGCCTCGCGGTACGCGGCCGGCTGGGTGGCGAACAGCTCCCAGCAGGGCATGGAGACCACCGCCGCGGCGATGCCTTCGGTCCTCAGGCGCCCCGCCGCGCTGACGCACAGCGCAACCTCACTGCCCGAACCCACGAGCGTCAACGCCGCTGCGGTGGGTTCGCTGAGGACGTAGGCGCCGCGGTCAACCCCTTCGGGGGTGGTCCCCGCCAGCACCGGGGTTCCCTGTCGGGTCAAGATGAGAGCGGTCGGGCCCTCGCAGTCCAGGGCGGCCCGCCAGGCGCCGAGGGTCTCCGGCGCGTCCGCCGGTCGGATGACCGTCAGGTCGGGGATGGCGCGCAGGGTCGCCACGTGCTCCACCGGCTGGTGCGTGGGCCCGTCCTCGCCGACGCCCAGGGAGTCGTGTGACCAGCAGAACACGACCCTGGCCCCCGACAGGGCCGCCAGTCGCACCGCCGGGCGCATGTAGTCGCTGAAGACGAGGAACGTGCCGCCGACCGGCAGCAGGCCACCGTGGCGGGCGATACCCACCATTGCCGAACCCATGGCGTGCTCGCGCACGCCGTAGAACACCTGGCGCCCGTCGCCGGCCTCGCGGCTCAGCGGGGTCGCTGCGGCCAGCTTCGTGCCGGTGTTCCCGGTCAGGTCGGCACCGCCGGCCAGCACGTGGTCCATGGCGGTCGCGACGGCGTTCAGGCACGCGCCACTGGCCGCACGCGTCGCCACGGAGGTTCCCACCTCCCAGGGCCCGACGCCGTCATCCCAACCCTCCGGGGGCCGGGCCGCCCACACGCCTCCCAGGTCCGGGCGGGCTCCGGAGGCGTCGGCCCAGCGGTCCTCCCAGGCGCGGCGCGCCCCGGCTCCGCGGCGACCGACCGCGCGGTAGTACTCCAGCACGTCGTCGGGCACCCAGAACCGCTCGGTGGGCGGCAACCCCATCACGGCCTTGGCAGCCGCGATCTCGTCGTCGCCCAGGGCGTAGCCGTGAGCCGCCGGCTCGTCGGTGAGCTCGGGGGAGGGGTGGGCTATGTGGCTGCGCAGCACGAGCAGCGAGGGGGCCTCGGTCGCCATGGCGCCGCGCAGCGCCGCTTCGAGCGCATCGAGGTCCTCGGCCACTTCGCCCAGGGTCTCGACGTGCCAGCCGTAGGCCGCGAAACGAGCGGCAGCGTCGTCGGAGAGCCATAGGTCGGTCTTGCCGTCGATGGACACCCGGTTGTCGTCGTACACGTAGACGAGGCGGCCAAGGCCCAGATGCCCTGCCATGGACGCCGCCTCGTGGCTCACCCCTTCCGCGAGGTCGCCGTCACTGCAGATCACGAAGGTGTGGTGATCACAGAGTCCGGGGCCGTAGCGGGTGCGCAACCAGCGCTCGGCCAGTGCCATCCCCACGGCATTGGCAAAACCTTGGCCGAGCGGGCCGGTGGTGACTTCCACGCCGATCGCGGTCTCGGCCTCGGGGTGCCCCGGAGTGCGGCTGCCCCACTGCCGGAAGGCCTTCAGGTCGTCCAGGGAGAGGTCGTACCCGCAGAGGTAGGCCATGCTGTAGAGGAGGATCGAGGCGTGGCCGGCACTCAGCACGAACCGGTCCCGGTCGGGCCAGTCGGGAGCCGCCGGGTCGTAGGTCATGATCCGGCTCCACAGCACGTGCGCCAGCGGAGCCAGGGCCATGGCGGTGCCCTGATGGCCCGAGCGAGCCGCGTGGGGCGCATCCATGGCCAGCGCCCGGACCACGTCGATGGCGCGCCGCTCAACAGCGAGGTCGCGGGGGGGACTTTCGCTGCTCACCGACCCGCTCCCCGGCCGAACAGGGCGACCGAGGCCGTGAACCCGTGCAGGTAGCTGCGGGGGCCCACGGGCCCGATCTCACCGGCACAGAACATCCCGGCCACCGGGGCCGGTGCGATGGCGTTCGACACCACCGAGGCATCCTGATCGGGAACCTCGAAGAGACGGCGTCCCCTGCCGTTGCAGGTGAACAGCAACGCTCCGTCAGCACACCGCCCCGACATGAGGCCGCTGAGGTCGTCGCGCGCCGTGGTGGCGTCGCGCACGTGGAACTGCACCGTGGTGCCGGTCTCGACAATGTCGCCCACCGCCAGGGCCTGCGAGGTTCGCTCCAACCCCAGCACGCCGCGCACCAGGAAGTCGCCCCTGTCGAAGTCCAGTTTGTGTTCGTTCACGACGATGCCGACGTGAAGGCCGCGCTGCACCAGGGCGCGCTCGGAGGCATCGAGACCCTCCACGATCCCCTGCAGGCGTTCGAGTGCGGGTCGTCCCCCCAACTCGTGAATCAGGTTGCGTTCGCCGTGGGTCACGACGTAGGGCCGCCCGATCGGTCGGCAACCTTGGGACACGACGGTCCGGAGTTCGGCCCTCGACTCCAGCAACAAGCCGACGGCTCCATCGTCGAACACCTCGCCGCCGAGTACGAGGCGGTTTCCTCCCGCCGTCGGTGACGCGGAAGCCAGCCCTCCGATTGCGCGAACCTGCGGATGGTCGGCTCCCAGCTGCACCAGCAGGCGGTCGGCGGGGAAGCTGAACGGATCGGCTATCAGCAGCAAAGTGCGCGGCCGATCGCCCAGCGGCGGGAGATCCTCCACGGGCGAATGCTCGGGGGTGAGAGCGGGACCCAGACGCACCGGTACAGCGCCGCTGAGGGGAGCGGCCCAAGCCGCCACCGCCGGCGTCTCCTCCAATTCACGGCCTCCGGCGATGACCGACACCGCAGCGGCGCCCAGCATCACCTCCGGGGCGAGCCGTTCGGCGAGGATGGCCGCCAGGTTGTCCATGGCGTCGGAATGCGCTGCGGTGGCGAAGAAGATCACCGCAGCGGGCGGGTCGGCCTCCAACGAGCCGGCCAGATCGGCGGCGACCGCCGCAGCCGCATCCGCCGTGGATTCGGCCTCCGAGAGGGCCACTGCAAAAGTCATCGACGCGGCGACCGTAGCGTCGGGCTCACTCGTCCGCCGGCGCCGGCGCCGGCGCCAGCAGGGCGTAAGGGACCACCGTCGTGGGGCCGTCGCCCAAGCGGCAATGCGCCTCCACCGTGGAGTAGTCCTCGAACTGCAACTCCGCCCTCACCAGCCGGAAGCTGAACTTACCGGGCTCCACCTGCAGGTATTGCACGTTTCGGGCGATCTGGACACCGTCCCGGGTGTAGACCACCTCGAGCACGTCGTTCCCGTCGCTGCCGGCGGGACACCGCACGATCACCACGAGATGCGGAGTCCACAGCAGCGGCAACTCGCCGGATGCCATCACCGAGAAATGCACCCCGGACAGGTCGAGGCGCGTCGAGGGACCGGGAACCTCCCGGACGTCGATTTCCTCGATGAACAGTGCGGCGACAATCTGCACGCCCTGACCGTACCGCCTCGACCGCCGCGAAGGCGGCTTCTGAGGGGCCGGACAATCCCCGCGTCGCGGCGTGGACGCCGGCGCGCCCCGGTCGGGCAGGGCGGGCGTACAGTTTGGGCGGTATGTTCCGCATCTTCGTGCCGCTCGTACTGCTCGCCGTGGCGGTCGCGACCTTGCTGGTGTCCAATCAGCTGGCTGACGAACCCGTGCCGGGCCAACCCCTCGGCGTGGCCGGTGCGGACCTTCCACTGCTCTCGGCGCGACGGCTGCCGACCGCGGCCACCAGCGCCACTCCGGTCACGACACCGAAGCGAGAGGTGACGCTGGAACGGGACCTGACGGCGCTGGTGATCAGCGCCCCCGCCGAGAGTTGTGTCGTGGTCCGCCAGGGCGGCGAGGATCTCTTCGCGAAGGATCCCGATGAGCCCCTCGTGCCCGCGTCGCTCCAGAAGCTGGCCACTGCCCACGCCGCCCTGTCGGCCCTGGGACCCGACTACACCTACCGGACGACGGTGATCGCAGAATCCGAGCCGGTCGACGGCGTCCTGCCCAGCGATCTCTACCTGGTCGGCGGCGGGGATCCGCTGCTGGCGACCGAGGACTACGCGGAACTCCTGGCGGTACAGGGAGCGGAGCCCACCCGGCTCGACGGGCTCGCCGCCGAACTCGTGGCTGACGGGCTCACCCGCATCAACGGCGCCGTCATCGCGGTGGCGGATCGCTACGACGACGCCACGTCGGTGGCCGGTTGGCCCGAAGAATGGGTTCGAGCCGGCGCGTCCGGGACCCTCAATGCGATCGCGCTCAATCAGGGGTATCAGGCACCGGAGGGAATCACCGGGACGGCCGGACTGCTCCCCGAACCCGAGCCGGCGCTGCGTACCGCCGCCCTGTTCGACGACATGCTCGAGGCACGGTCGGTGACGATCCCCGAGCGTCCCGGCGTGGCCACACCTGACAGGGACTTCAGCGCCTACCTGGAGTTGGGGTCGATCACCTCGGCGCCGCTGAGCAACTACCTGCGCTTCATGCTCTCCGAGAGCGACAACACAACTGCCGAATTGATCCTGAAGGAGGTTGGCCGGTCCTGGTCCGGCCGCGGCACGACCCTCGACGGCGCCCTGGCGGTGCTGGAGTTGCTGGCCGCCGATGCGGGCCGTCCCGTGCTGGTGTTCCCGCCCGTTGACGGCTCGGGTCTCAGCCCCGAGAACGAGTTGACCTGCCGTCAGGTCACCGACATCCTCGAGATCGATGGCCCCGATGGAACCCTGGCGTCCTACCTGCCGGTGGCGGGTGAGTCGGGCACCCTGCGCAATCGCTTCGTCGACTCCACTGCCGCCGGGCGCGTCCGGGCGAAGACCGGCTCATTGCCCGGCGTGTCCTCCCTGGCGGGTTTCGTCACCGGTGACGACGGCCGGCCGATCACCTTCGCCGCCATCTTGAACGGTGAGAGGCTCGCCGCCATCGACGGCGACGCCTTCCTGCAGCAAATGCTGGAGATCCTGGCGGCCCACCCCAACTTCGCCGAGACCGGCGACAGCGGCACCGAGACCCTCGACGGCGGGGGATAGCCGCCGTGGCCGCATCGCCGTCGGCAGCCTCGGCGGTGCGAGAACTGGCGATGTTCCCGTTGCAGCGGCTGCCCTTTCCGGGCTCCGCGCTCCCTCTGCACGTGTTCGAGCCGCGTTACGTGGAGTTGACGGAGTCCTGCCTCGACGGGGACAGCATGTTCGGCGTCGCGCTGATCATGCGCGGATCGGAGGTCGGAGCCGATCCAACCCAGGTCCGCAGCGACGTCGGCGTGGGTGTACGGATTCTCCGGGCGCGCCCGGTGGAGGGGCAACGGTGGATTCTCGAGACCGAGTGCCTCGACAGATTGCGGGTCCGCCGCTGGCTTGACGACGACCCCTATCCCCGGGCGCTCACAGAATCCTGGCCCGATTCACCGGCTCCCGCCGAAGACACTTCCGGCCCGGCGGAGGTCGTTACCGAGACGTACCGGCGAATCGCGGCACTGCTCGGAGCCGCTGGGACCGGTGGGACCCCCGAGCTGCGTTTCGACCGGCTCAGCGACGACTCCGCCCGGGCCGCCTACCAACTCTGCAGCGCCGCGCCGGTCGGGGAACTGGACCGGCTGCGCCTCCTCGAGGCACCCGGCACCGTGGAGCGTCTCCACCTGCTGGCGGAACTCCTCGGGGGCGTCGAGGACACGCTTCGCCTGCTCGCCGACACCGGCGAGGGACCCTCGCGGGACTGAACCGGCGCATCGCCGGGGCCGATTCCCCGCCTCAGGGCCCTCCGAGGGCGGGCGGTAGACTCCGCGGCATGGTTGCTGCCAGCGGTGACGAGACGCGGCCTCCCGACGGACCCCCCGCCGGAGCCGGTGCGCCGGAGACCGACACGGCCTCGCAGGGTGCACTTACCGATCCGGCCACCGCTCTCACCGAGTTGCGTGACGTCGTCCTTGCCTATTTCCGCCAAGAGGCCGTCGACCCCCTGAAACGTCTGGTTGCCTGGCTGGGCTTCGGCATTCTGGGAGGCGTCTTCGTGTGCACGGGGCTGGTCCTTCTGGCACTCGCCGCCCTGCGGGCCTTGCAGACCGAGACCGGTGGGCATCTCGCCGGCACTCTCAGCTGGACGCCGTACGCAATCGTGCTGGCCGGGGTGTTGGTGGTATTCCTGTTCGCACGCTCTGCCGCGCGAGCACGACGGCGCGGTGGCCCGGAGGAGGAGAAGTGACCCAAGGCCGCTCCGGCGACATCACTCGCGAGGATCTCGAGGCGCAGTTGCAGCAGGTGGCCGATGCCGTCAACGTCGCCAGCGCCCCTGCCCGGCGGAGTGGCTTCCGCCTCGGCGTGATCGGCGGGATCGCTCTGGTGATCCTGGCATTCTTCCTCGGCAAACGCCGTGGCCGCCTGACTCGCACCTTCGTCGAGTTGCGCCGGTATTGAGCCCGTGGCCGCCGCAGCGCTGAGTCCTCTGGCACTGGCACGACGGCGAGGCATCACCCGCGGGCTGCTGGGCGACAGCACCTTCTGGCTGCTGGCAGGGGCTCTGGCATGGGGTCTGCGAGGCGTGCGCAGGGCGCTTCGACCCATCGAGCCGGCTGCCCGCACCACGTTGCGGTTGAGACCGGGGGAGCGGCTCGTGGTCTCGCACGGCGCATCGCGCCACCGCCGCTTCCACGCCGGGCGCGCGTGAGCGGGGAGACGGAGAGACACCGCAGCCGGGGGGACGGCACGGCGGGCTCGGGCACCCCGCGGTCCGGGGAGGGATTCGGCGACGGGGAACTGGTCATGCTGGTCGACCGGAAGAATCGCAGCTACCTGCGCCGGCTGGAGCCCGGAGGCTTCTTTCACTCCCATTCCGGGCTCGTGGCCTGGGATGATCTTGTCGGCCAACCCGAAGGCAGCGAGGTGCGATCGGTCGGCGGGACCCGCTTCCGGGCGTTCCGCCCCACGCTGTCGGACTTCATCGTGAAGATGAAGCGCGGGGCACAGGTCATCTACCCCAAGGACCTCGGCCCCATGCTGCTGCTCGCCGATGTCGCTCCTGGCCATCGGGTGCTGGAATCGGGCGTGGGATCCGGGGCACTGTCCCTGGCGTTGCTGCGCGCCGGTGCCGAGGTGTTCGGCTACGAGATTCGCCCCGACTTCGCTCGCCGCGCGCACAAGAACGTGCAGGAGTTCCTGGGGCCGGAGGAACTGGCCCGCTACCACATCTCCGAACGCGACTGCTACGAGGGCATCGACGTGGACCGCCTGGACCGAGTGGCCCTGGACCTCCCCGAGCCCTGGCGAGTCGTACCGCACGCCGAGGACCGCCTCCGCCCCGGTGGCATCCTCATCGCCTACACCCCCAGCGTGCTGCAAGCCACACACCTGCGGGACTCACTGGAGCGCGGCCCCTGGGCACTTGCCGCCACCGTCGAGATCCTGCAGCGAACCTGGCATATTGCAGGGGAGGCCGTCCGGCCGGACCACCGGATGGTTGCCCACACCGGGTTCCTCACGCACGCCAGGCGGCTTCCGGCCTAGAGGCGACCGGCCGTGAACCTCCTCGACCTGGGCTTGCTGGGGCTGCTGGGGCTGGCGGGGCTGGTGGGATTCCGGATCGGCCTGCTACGGCCCGGTCTTGGTTGGCTGGGCGTGGCCCTCGGTCTGCTGGGCGCCATCCACCTTCTGCCGTGGGCCACAGAGGAGATCGCTCCCGCCGCCGAGCGGTGGCACCCGATGGCCTACCCACTGGGAGTCAGTGCGGGAATCCTGGTGGCCGGCGCGCTGGTCGGCCACATCGCAGGACTCCTGCTGGGCGGTCTGTTGCACCTGGCTCTCCCGGAGTCGCTGCGCAACGTGGATCGGGTTGCCGGTCTCCTCGCCGCAGGCGCCGCAGTGGGTGCCCTGATCTGGCTGCTGGCTCCGACGGCGGCCAGCACGCCCGGTTGGTTCGCCGAAGCGAGCGAGGGCTCGGCGCTCGTGCGGGCGAGCCTGGAACTCCTGCCGCCGCCGCCGGCGGGGCTCGACCGGGTCGTGGCCTGGGTGCGCCTCGACTCCGCCTAGGCGGGTCGGCGCGGCAGGGGTATCCGCAGAGCCGTTTGCCGTGGCGCCCGCAGGCGTCTCAGGCGTCGATCTCTATGAAGATGCACTCCCCGGGGCATTCCTCGGCGGACTCGATGGTCGCTTCTTCTTGACCATCGGGCACCACGGCCAAGCCGGTGGGTCCACCGGGATCGCTGAAGATCGTGTCACCTTCTCGCACGTAGGCCAGACCATCATCGAGCAGGGTGAACACGTCAGGAGCGATCTCCTCGCAGAGTCCATCGCCTGTGCAGAGATCCTGGTCGATCCAGACCTTCATCGTGCTGCTCCCGAATTGCTGGGCGGTGCGTGCAGGGGCGGTGAGTCCTGACCGGCGCTTCACCGTCGACGCAGTATAGCGGCGGCCGGAGGGCCACCGGCATGTTCACCGCTGCCAGTGCCGCGCCGTGTGCGGTCCGTGAAGGTATCGCGCCGCGTGTAGGGTCGCATCCGACGACGTGCCGAGGAGGTGAGAACGATCGACGAGGTCCCGAAGGATCAGGCCGTCCAGCTGAAGCTGCTGCGCCAGGAGATCGAGGCGTTGCGGCGGCGCCTGCAGGACACCCCGCAGCGCATCCGCACCCTCGAGGAGCGTCTGCTGGAGACCAAGGGCCAACTGGCCCAGGCCGTCTCGCAGAACGAGAAGCTGACCCACACACTGCGTGAGGCGCGCGAGCACATCGGCGCGCTGCGCGAGGAGGTCGAGAAGCTCACCCAGCCCCCGAACGCCTACGGCACCGTGCTCCAGCTCAACGATGACGGCACCGCGGATGTGTTCTCCTCGGGGCGGAAGATGCGCGTGGCGATCCATCCCGAGATGGAGGGCGCCCTCGAACGCGGCCAGGAGGTCGCGCTGAACGACTCCCAGAGCGTGGTCCTCGCTCGCTCCGCCGACGGCACCGGAGAGGTTGTCACCCTCGCCGAGTTGCTGGAGGGCGGTCGCCGGGCGGTGGTGAGCTGCCGCGCGGATGAGGAGCGGGTCGTGGATCTCGCCGAGGACCTCGACGGTGTCCCGCTCCGGGTGGGCGACCCGATGCTCATGGACGTTCGCTCCGGTCTCCTCACCGAGCGTCTCGTGCGCTCGGAGGTGGAGGATCTGGTGCTGGAGGAGGTTCCCGAGGTCACCTACGACGACGTCGGCGGGCTCGACACGCAGATCGAGAAGATCACCGACGCCGTGGAACTGCCCTTCCTGTATGCGGATCTGTTCGCCGAACACCGTCTGCCGGCTCCGAAGGGCATCCTGCTGTACGGACCGCCCGGCTGCGGCAAGACGCTCATCGCCAAGGCGGTCGCCAACTCGCTCGCCACCAAGGTGGCCGGCGCCACGGGTAACGAGAAGGCGCGCAGCTACTTCCTGAACATCAAGGGGCCGGAGCTTCTCAACAAGTACGTCGGCGAGACGGAGAGGCAGATCCGCAGGGTCTTCCAGCAGGCCAGGGACCGTTCGGCGGAGGGCTGGCCGGTGATCGTCTTCTTCGACGAGATGGAGTCGCTGTTCCGCATGCGCGGCAGTGGCATCAGTTCGGACATGGAGTCCACTGTCGTGCCACAGCTGCTCGCCGAGATCGACGGCGTGGAGGCGCTGCGCAACGTGATCGTCATCGGTGCGTCCAACCGGGAGGACCTGATCGATCCGGCGATCCTGCGCCCGGGCCGCCTCGACGTGAAGATCAAGATCGAGCGGCCCGATGCCGAGGCGGCCGCGGCGATTTTCGCCCGCTATCTCACAGTGGACCTGCCGATCGCCCAGAGCGTCGTGGACACCATCGGCGGCGGCGAGAGGGACAAGGCCGTGCGCGGCATGATCGAGGAGACGGTCGCGGAGATGTACAGCACCGAGGAGCGCAACGAGTTCCTCGAGGTCACTTACCAGAACGGCGACAAGGAGACGATGTACTTCCGCGACTTCGCCTCCGGAGCCATGGTCGAGAACATCGTCCGGCGGGCCAAGAAGCTCGCCATCAAGCGCGTCATAGCCGGAGGATCCGGCGGCATCACCCTGGACGACCTGCTGCAGTCGGTCACCCAGGAGCACACCGAGCACGAGGACCTCCCGAACACAACCAACCCGGACGACTGGGCGAAGATCGCCGGCAAGAAAGGCGAGCGGATCACCTTCGTGCGCACGCTGGTGCATCGAGACGATGCCAACAGCGGCGGACGCTCCATCGAGCGCGTCGCCACCGGCCAGTACCTGTAGCACCTCGGACTTCGCCGAACGTGGCCGTCCCCAAGATCTGCGGGCTCGAGACCGAGTACGGCATCACCCATCGCGGCGCCGAGGAATCCAACCCGATCACCGCCTCCTCGCTGCTGATCAACGCCTACCTGTCGGGACTCCAGCACGCCCCCGGCTCGCCGATCGCGCGCGTCGAGTGGGACTTCGAGGACGAAATGCCGGGCCGGGACGCCCGCGGCGTCGGCGGGGGAGACATCGGCTACGAGCCCGAGACGCACCTCGTCAACGCCGTGTTGACCAACGGTTCGCGCTACTACGTGGATCACGCCCACCCCGAGATCTCCGGACCGGAGTGCGCCGATGCCCGCAGCGCCGTGGTGTGGGATCGGGCGGCGGACGTCATCGCGCAACGCTCCATGACCGCGGCCGGGGCTCTGCTCCCGGAGGGACAGGAACTCGTCGTCTACAAGAACAATTCCGACGGCAAGGGCAACTCCTACGGCTGCCACGAGAACTACCTCATGGATCGAGCCACACCCTTCGGGCGCATCGTGCACGGGGCCACCCCACACTTCGTCACCCGCCAGATCTTCTGCGGCGCGGGGAAGCTGGGGACCGAGGCGGCGGGGTCCGAGCGCTTCTCGGTCCCGTACCAACTCAGCCAGAGAGCCGACTTCTTCGAGGAGGAGGTGGGGCTGGAGACGACCCTCAAGCGGCCGATCGTGAACACCCGCGATGAACCCCACGCCGACGCCCGGCACTACCGGCGACTGCACGTCATCGTGGGCGACGCCAACCTCTCCGAAGTGGCCACCTTCCTGAAGGTCGGCACCACGGCGATGGTCCTGGCTCTCGTGGAGCACGACCTCTTCCCCGACGATCTGTGCCTCGCCGCGCCGGTGCAGGCGATCCGCGCCGTCAGCTGTGACCTGAGCCTGCGCCGGCCGTTCCGGCTTGCCGACGGAACCGGCGCGACCGCGCTCGATGTGCAGTGGGAACTCCTCGAGCGCTGCACGAAGTACTGCGACGACGTTGGTACCGATGCGGTGGGCGGCGACGTCGCCGGTGAGGTGCTGGCTCGCTGGGAGACCGTCCTGACACAACTGGAAACCGACCCGCTCAGCCCCGCCACGACGGTGGACTGGGTGGCCAAGTACCGGCTCCTGGAGGCCTACCGCACCCGCAACGTTTGCGACTGGACCGACTCCCGGCTCCAGGCGCTGGACCTCCAATATCACGACCTGCGACCCGAACGCTCGGTGGCGGACCGCCTGGGCCTGGAACGGCTCGTCGACCTCGAGACGGTCCGGTGGGCGACGGAGAACCCACCGCCGGACACCCGGGCGTACTTCCGCGGCCGCTGCCTGCAACAGTTCGCCTCCCACGTCGTAGCGGCGAACTGGGACTCGGTGGTCTTCGATCTCGGCGGCGAGACCCTCCGCCGGGTGCCCATGATGGAGCCTGCCCGCGGAACCAGCCGACATGTGGCTAGCTTGTTCGACGAGTGTCCGACCCCGGCCGACCTCATTGGGAGGCTGCAGCAGTGATGGGTGAGCGCGAGAATCATGGCTGAACGAGAGCGGATCCAGAAGTCGTCCCGGCCGAGCACCGAATCGGAACCGGCGACCGAAGCACCGGCCGCCGGCCCCAGCGGCGACCGCCTGAAGGCCGAACTCGACGACCTCCTCGACGAGATCGATGAGGTGCTCGAGACCAACGCCGAGGAGTTCGTCAACTCCTACATCCAAAAGGGCGGCCAGTAGTGAGACCCACCGGCTCGCCGGACGGGATCGCCTCTCGGCTGTCGGAGGTGGATTCGCTGCTGGAGGAAATGCAGGGACTCTTCGATGAATTGAACTCCAGGAAGCCGGTTCCCGATCAGACCATCAGGGAGCGCAGTGCCGAGTTGGACGACCTGCTCGAGGAGGTCCCCGAGGTGTCGCCGGAGTACGCCGCGGAGTTCGTCAAGTCCTACGTCACTGCGCCCGGAAAGTAGCGAGCGCGGCGTACGCCGGCGCCGCGAGTAGCCTCGCAACATGGACCTGCCGCTGTTGCGGAACCTCCCCATTTTCGGGCCTGGTGAGGACCCCGGCCCCAACTTCGCGGGACTGCTCGCCTCCGCGAGCCACCCTCGTGCGCCTGTCACCACCGGTGACGGCGCGGAACGGGTCGACCTCGGCAGTGTCGCGCACGCCACGACCGTAGTTGCCCTGCGTCACCGCGACGGGGTGGTCATGGCCGGTGACCGGCGGGCGACCGCGGGCAACTTCATCAGCCATCGCACCATCGAGAAGGTGTATCCCGCGGGCCGTCACGCCGGTGTCGCCATCGCCGGCGCGGCCGGGCCGTCGATGGAGATGGTGCGCCTGTTCCAGCTGCAACTGGAGCACTACGAGAAGGTCGAGGGGCAGCCGCTGAGCCTGGAGGGCCAGGCCAACCAGTTGAGCCAGATGGTCCGGGCGAACCTCACCTCGGCGCTGCGAGGTCTCGTCGTCGTCCCGCTGTTCGCAGGCTGGGACCAGCGCCGCGGCTGCGGTCGGCTGTTCCAGTACGACGTGACCGGGGGTCGCTACGAGGAGCAGGACTATGCCGCCGGCGGCTCGGGCAGCCTCCACGCCGGCACGGTCGTGAAGCTGGGCTTCCGCCCCGCTCTGGAACCGGCGGCGGCTGTCGACCTCGCCATCGCCGCGCTCTTCGAGGCGGCCGACGAGGATTCGGCCACCGGCGGTCCCGACCTCGTCAGGGGCATCTTCCCCGTCGTGGTGAACATCGACGCCGACGGGTACCGGCGATTCGAGGATTCCCAGGTCGAGGAGCGCTTCCGGACTTTGCTCGCCTCATTCGACCGCACCGGTGAAGCCCCGACCGACCCGAACCCCGATGACACCGCCTGAGCCTCAGGTGTTGGCGCCGGGGCGTCACCGCGGCCCGCGTGACGGGGGCAGCCCATGAACATGCCCTTCTACGTGGCGCCCGAGCAGATCATGAAGGACCGGGCGGACTACGCCCGCAAAGGGATCGCCCGGGGCAAGAGTCTCGTCGCCGTGACCTATCGCGACGGCGTCCTGCTGTGCGCGGAGAACGTCTCCAACACGCTCCGGAAGATCAGTGAGATCTACGACCGCATCGCATTCGCCGGTGTCGGCAAGTACAACGAGTTCGATCAACTCCGTATCGCCGGCGTACGCCACGCCGACCTGAAGGGCTACGCCTACAGCCGCCAGGACGTGGACGCCCGCAGTCTCGCCAACCAGTACGCGCAGATACTGGGGCAGATCTTCACCCACGAGATGAAGCCCATGGAAGTGGAGATCCTCGTGGCGGAGATCGGCGACGAGGCAGGCGCCGAGCAGCTCTTCCACATTCTCTACGACGGCACGGTCAACGACGAGAGCCGCTGGTCGGTCCTCGGCGGTGAGACCGAGGCCATCTCCGAACGACTGGGCGGGATCCACGACCCCGGCGCCGACGCGGCGGCGGCGCTGAGGGCGGCCGTCTCCGCCCTCGCCGGGCCCGAGCGAACGCTCACCGGCGCCGACCTCGAGGTCGCCCTGCTCGACCGCAGTCTCGGCCGACGCTGCTTCCGCCGCCTGGAGACATCCGAAGTGGACACGCTGGGGGGCGAGCCGCAGTCCGCACCCGGCGAGACCCCGGGCTAGGGGTCACACTTTGCAGCGACGCATCTACGGGATCGAGAACGAGTACGGCGTCACCTTCGCACTGGGCGGCCAACGCCGCCTCAGCCCCGACGAGGTGGCGCGCTACCTGTTCCGCAGGGTGGTGTCGTGGGGACGCAGCAGCAACGTGTTCTTGGCCAACGGAGCCAGGCTGTACCTCGACGTCGGCTCACACCCCGAGTACGCCACCCCCGAGTGCGATTCCCTCTACGACCTCGTGGCGCACGACCGAGCGGGCGAGCTGGTACTGGACCAGCAGGTGGTCTACGCGCAGGAGCGTCTCAATGCCGACGGCATGCGCGGCGAGATCTACCTCTTCAAGAACAACACCGACTCGGCGGGGAACTCCTACGGCTGCCACGAGAACTACCTCACCACGCGCCGGGAGGAACTCGCCGAGTACAGCGAGGTTCTCATTCCGTTCCTGGTGACCCGGCAGATCTACGCCGGCGCCGGCAAGATCCTGCTGACGCCCCGCGGCGCCAAATACTGCATCAGCCAGCGCGCCGAGCACATCTGGGAGGGTGTCTCCAGCGCCACCACCCGCTCGCGACCGATCATCAACACGCGCGACGAACCCCACGCGAATGCCGAACTGTTTCGCCGCCTGCACGTCATCGTGGGCGATTCCAACATGAGCGAGTACGCCACGTTCCTGAAGGTGGGGGCATGCAGCATCCTCCTGCAGATGCTGGAGGAACCATCGATCGTCCTGCGCGACATGACCCTCGAGAACCCCATACGGGCGATCCGGGAGGTCAGCCACGACGACTTCGAGAAGATCAGCGAGGGTTCCCGGTCCTGGCGGCGCGTGCGTCTTGCGAACGGCCGGCAGATGAGCGCCCTGGATATCCAGCGGGAGTACTACGAGCGGGCCCAGGAGTTCTCCACCCGGTTCGACCTCGGCGTGGAGCAGAAACGCGCCCTGCAGATGTGGGGCCACTGCCTGGAGCGCCTCGAAGCCGACCCCCTCAGCTTGCACCGGGAATGCGACTGGGTGATCAAGTACCGGCTGATCGACCGTTACCGGGAGCGAAACGGGCTCACCTGGGACGACCCCCGGCTGGCGCTGCTGGACCTGAAGTACCACGACGTGAGCCGCGAGCGTGGGCTGTTCTACAAACTGCAGGAGCGGGACCTAGTCGAATCCATCTGCCTGCACGAAGACGTCGTCGAGGCGATGCACCGGCCACCTCAGACCACCCGGGCCCGCTTGCGCGGCGAGTTCGTGCGGCGCGCGAAGGCACGCAAGCGGGACTACACCGTCGATTGGGTGCACCTCAAGCTGAACGACCAGGCACAGCGAACGGTGCTGTGCAAGGACCCGTTCAAGTCCCACGACGAGCGGGTCGAGAAGCTGATCGCATCGCTGTGAACGGCTGCCGGGAGCCCCTGCGGTGAGCACTCCGGCCAGCGACAAGCTGGAGCGTCTCCTGAATCTGACCGCAGCCCTGCTGGACACTGAGCGGCTGCTGCCGGCCACCGAGATCGCCGCCAAGGTGGCGGGCTATGCCAGTGGCAAGGAGGCGTTCAGGCGCACATTCGAGCGCGACAAGAGCGAACTGCGCCAGATGGGGATCCCGTTGAGGACCGGCGTCGTGCCGGGCACCGACCCACCGGTGGAGGGCTACCGCATCCACCCCCGCGACTACTATCTCGACGACCCCGACCTGGCCCCCGATGAACGTGCGGCCCTGCACCTGGCCACCCGGACGGTGCGGTTGGAGGGCACCTCGGTCGAGACCGCCTTCTGGGCCCTCGGTGGCCGGCCGCCGGACGGGGATCCGGCGCCCGAACTGGCCGTGATCCCGTTCAATGAACATCTCGCCACCTGCTACCGGGCAATCAGCGAGCGCAGGTTGGTCACGTTCCGCCATCGCGGCGAATTCCGCTCTGTCGAACCGGTGCGCCTGTATTTCACCCGCGGGCACTGGTACCTGGGCGGCCAGGACCAGGACCGCGCCGCGTGGCGACACTTTCGCCTCGACCGCATCGCCGAGCTGGCGCTCGGCTCCGCCGGCGGTTTCGTGCCGAAACCCGAACCCGCCGGGAGCCTCGAGCGGCCTCCATGGGAGATCGGCGACGACGTCGGTACGGCCCAGATCGACGTGGACGCCGACGTTGCCGATTGGGCATTGGGTCAAGTGAGCCCCCACACGCGCCACGAGCGCCGCCCCGACGGGTCGCTGCGACTGCACCTGTCCGTCGCCAATGCCGACGCCCTCGTGGACTTCGTCATCGGTCTGTTGGACCGCGCCGAGCTTGTCGGCCCACCGGAACTGCGGGAAAAGCTGCTCGAGAGGATCCGCCCCTGTGCATCCGCCGGATCCCTGGATCCGACCTCGCCGGCACCGAGCTCGCCCACCGCCACGGGCACGGATCTCCCCGCGACTGCTCCGCCCCCGGCGGCGACCGCCGGCCCGGGCCCACGCAGGCTGAATTCCTCCGAACGCATGCACCGGCTCCTGCAGCTCATCCCCTGGGTGGCGGAGCGGGGCGGGGCAACTGTCGCCGAAATCACCGAGCGCTTCGACTATCCCGCCGACGGATTGCTTGACGATCTGCAGCAGGTGGTCTTCATGGTCGGTGTACCGCCCTACACGCCCGACGCCCTGATCGAGGTGGAGGTGGCCGACGGCTGGGTCCAGATCAACTTCGCCGACTACTTCCGCCGGCCGCTTCGACTCACGCCACCACAAGCGGTGGCATTGCTCGTCGCGGCGACCGGCCTGTTGGGGCTCACGGGCGACAGCGCGCTGGGACGCGGTCTCGCCAAGATCGCCGGAGCGCTCGGCGTGAACCCGGCCGAGGCACTCGAGATTCGCCTCGGAGACGCGAACTCCAAGGCGTTGCTGACCCTGCGGGAAGGATGTCGGAGCCACCGCCCGGCCGCCATCCGGTACTACAGCTACGACCGCGACGCCGTCACCGAACGCGTCATCGAGCCCTACCGCACCTTCGCCCACGAGGGTGCCTGGTATGTACGGTCGTTCTGCCGGCTCAGCGGCCAGGAGCGCACCTTCCGCATCGATCGGGTGAGCGAGGTGGAACTGCTCGACGAGTCGTTCGACCCGCCGCCGGGACCGGTCCCGGCGACAGTCTGGGATCCGCCGGCGGACGCTCCCTGGGTGGAGTTGGCTCTGGAGGGGTCCGCCCAGTGGATTCTCGACTACTACCCGGCGAGCCAGGTCCACTGGGAGGGGCGGACTTGCCGGGTGCGACTCCCCGTCGGCGGGATCGCATGGCTCGAGCGCCTCCTGCTTCGTCTCGGACCGGCCGCTTTGGTCACCGCCGGCGCGGGCCTGCCACCCGAACCGGGTGTCGGCGCGGCTCGACGAATCCTCGCACGTTACGGCGAATAACCGCAGGGCAGATGGTTCAGTCGGTTACGGTGAACCCGCGATGACCCAAGAACCGCCAGGGAAGTCCCCGCGCGAGCCGGACCCGTCCGATCCGGCATGGGTGGACCACATCCTGGATCAACTCACCAGCCGGCCGATGCCTGCGGGACCAGAGGTGGCGGGCAGTCCGCCCACCGAGGATTCCGATGCCGACGCCGTCCCGGAGCCTCCCGCGCACGACGCCGCACACGTCGAGGAGCCACCCGCTGAGGAGCCATCGCCACCACCGCAACCACCGCCGCATCCGGCGCCCCCGGCCTCCCGCCCGGCTGCGCCCGAGGAGGCTCCGGCAGCGGCTGACCCTGGACTCCTCGATGAGTTGCTGTCGCCGGATCCGGAGAGCCCCACCGCCCCGCCGGATGATCCGGGACCGCCGCCGGACGTGCCCGCCGCAGCCCCTGTCGAGACCGCGCGGACAGCGCCACCTGCCGCCCCACCCGCGCCCCCGCCCGCCGCGGCGCCTCCCCGGGAGGCACCCGTCCCGCCTGCGCCTCGCCCACCGGTTGCAGAGCCGGGATTCAGACCGCAACCACGAGTACCGCGCCCCCCGCAGGTGCCTCCTCCGATCCCCCCTCCGGCGCGCCGGCGCGCTCCCCGGCCCGCCCCCGTTCGGGCGTCGCGCCATGCCGACCCCTTGCTTGCGGGGGCGCCGCCGAGTCCCGCGCCGGCACCGCCGGTACCGCGCCGCCCCCGCTCCGCCCCGCGCGACCCCGAACCGCCGGACGCCCCCTACGACGACGACTACCTCGCCGACTTCGACGAGGATCTTCAGGAGACGCAGAGCAGGTGGCGCACCGCGGTGGGTTGGGGCCTCACCGTGGCAATCGCCATCGTTCTGTCGCTCGTCATCCGCTCGTTCGTCGCCCATGCGTTCCACGTGGAATCGGGATCGATGGAGCCGACCCTGACGGCCGGCGACCGGATACTCGTCAACAAGCTCTCCAGCAATCCGTCGCGTGGCGACCTCGTGGTCTTCGGCAGGCCGGACGGCGACTTGGTGAAGAGGGTCATCGCTCTCGAAGGTGAGTCGGTCATCTTCGTGGACGGTCTCGTGAGGATCGGCGAGAGTTGGGTCCGCGAGCCCTACCTTTCTGCAGGGACGGGCACTTACGTGCGTTCGGCCATACCCAACTGCGATCCGACCGAGGGTTTCACCGGCGACAAGGCCTGCACCGTGCCGGAGGGGCACGTCTTCGTGCTGGGGGACAACCGCGGAGTCTCCTTCGACAGCCGCAATTTCGGTCCTGTCGCCCGGGAGGACCTCATCGGCAACGCGGCCTTCCAGTTCTGGCCGCTGGGCGACCTGCGCAGGTTCTGACCGGCACCGCGCGCCTAGCCGTAGTAGGCGGCGATGGCACTCATCATCCTGTCCACGTGGTCGCTGTAGACGGCGTCCAACCCGGCGTCGAGTAGCTCGCGCAGGGTCCGGTCGTGCTGAGCATCCCAGCCGAAGGCCAGCACCCCGAAGCGGTGGAACAGCACCGCGGTCCCACCCGTCCAGTCGACATGGGGCATGTTGACCGCGTCGATCCGCTTGCGCGACATGCGCTCCGCGAGGCGCTCGGGGCCGTGCTCCATGAGCCGCCGCCTCGTGGAGAGCACCAGCCGGACATCGCTCCAGCGTTCCCGCCATTCCTCCAGCAGCCCCAGCGAGCCCGAGCAGAGCCAGAGCCGGCGGGGAGTCTCGGCACCGGCGCGCCGGGCTGCCGCCACGACACCCATAGCCGCATCGGGATCCTTGATGTCAACGGAGAACTCGAACTCGGTGCCGCAGGATTCGTAGAGACGCTCCGGCGAAACCACCGCGGCGGGCAGGTCAGCCCGCTGCGTCGCGCGCACCTTGCGGGTCCCCAGGTGGGGCAGGGGTGGGCGGAAGCGACTGTCGTGGTGCAATACCACCTCGCCGTCAACGGTGATGCGGGCATCACTCTCCAGCCCGGTGGCTCCCATCGCCAGCGCCCTCTCGAAGGCGGCGAGCGAATTCTGCGGAGCGTGCGCCATGCCGCCCCGGTGGGCGAAACCGATGGGCCGCGACATCAGGGCGGGGAGTCGCGGACCCATGCCACAGTGTGCCCTCGACAAGGCCGATCGCGGCCCACAGATAGGCTGACCGGGTGCTGAACATCGGACCGGGTGAGGTGCTGGTGATCCTCGTCATCGCCCTCGTCGTGCTCGGCCCGAGCAGGTTGCCGGCGACGGCGCGCACGCTGGGCCGGTTCCTGGCCAAGACCCGCGACGTCGTCAACCGGTTCCAACAGGAGATGCAGGCGGCAGCGGACGCCCCGCTGGAGGCGATCGCCCGCGAGCGGGGGCGCCTCTCCGAGCCACTCAACACCCCCACCGAGACCGGCGCCCGGGCTACCGACCAAGCGTCACCCGCTGACGGTCCGTCCCCGCCCGGCGCCGACGAGTCCAGGGAGGCCGCCGAACCCGCCACCGAGCACGACGGCAACCCCGCCGGCGCCCAATCGGATTCCGAGCCTGAACAACCAGACGCCAAATGAGCGACCCCCCGCCGCCGCAGGAACCCACCGGCGGGCGCATGACCCTCGTCGAGCACCTCAGCGAGCTGCGCCGGCGGCTCATCATTTCGATGATCGCCATCGCCTGCGGCTTCGTGGTCTGCTGGGTGTTCTACCCCCAGATACTGGACTTCCTGGTGGCCCCCTACTGCGAGGTGGTCCCACCCGACGCCGAGGGCCTCGACGCACCCGGCAGCTGCCGCTTGCTGGTGCTCGACCCGCTCGAGCCCTTCTCGGTGCGGGTGAGCCTCGCCGGCTACGGCGGGGGGGGGCCCGGCCTGCCCCCGCCCGTGTGGGCGGGGGGGGGGCGCTCCGCCGGTTAGGGGGGGATGGCCCGGGCCATGCCCGTGCTGTTTGGGCAGGCCTGGCGCTTCATCACTCCGGGCCTGTACGCCCGCGAGCGCCGCCACTCGGCGGCCTTCGTGTTGCTGGCCAGCCTGCTGTTCGCCGGTGGCGTGGCTCTGGCCTTCTGGACCATCCCTCGCGCTCTCGGCTTCCTCGCCGAGATCGGCGGTGACGACCTCGTCAGCTTCTTCTCGCCGCGCCGCTACCTCTCGTTCGTCGTGAAGATGGCGCTCGCCTTCGGACTGGCGTTCGAATTCCCGATCGTCCTGATGTTCGGCCAGATCGCCGGCATCATCCCGACACGAACCCTGCAGCGGATCCGCCCGTGGGCGATCGTGGGGATCGTCGTCGTCGCAGCCGTGATCACTCCCACCGGCGATCCCTTCACCCTGCTCATCCTCTCCGGCCCCATGTACGCGTTCTACGAACTGTCAATCCTCTTCGGGGTTCTCAGACAGCGGCGGCGCGAACGGGAAGAGGCGGCGGAGCTCGCTCCGGCACCGGTCGAGCCTTCCCCGAGTGAGGGTTCGTGAGCACCGTCGGTGCCGCCGCCGGGGCGCGGACCTATCCCTTCGAACTGGATCGCTTCCAGCTCGAAGCCATCGCTGCGGTAGACGACGGTGCTTCGGTCATCGTCGCCGCACCCACGGGCGCGGGCAAGACGGTCGTGGCCGAGCACGCCGTGCGGGCGACCCTCGCGGCGGGGCGGCGGGTGTTCTACACCGCCCCGATCAAGGCCCTGTCGAACCAGAAATACTCCGACCTGGTGGCCGAGCACGGCTCGAAAGTGGTGGGCCTGCTGACCGGCGACAACGCCATCAACCCCTCCGCACCGGTGGTCGTGATGACCACCGAGGTGCTGCGCAACATGATTTACGCAGACTCGCCGGACCTGCGCGATCTGCGCTGGGTCATCCTCGACGAGGTGCACTACCTGCAGGACCCCTACCGCGGCCCTGTCTGGGAGGAGGTGATCATCCACGCCCCGGCGGCGGTGCGGTTCGTGTGCCTCTCGGCCACGGTCTCCAACGTCGGCGAGATCCGCGCCTGGATCAGTGAACTCCGGGGATCGGCACACGCCGTGACCGAGACCCGCCGGCCGGTGAATCTGGACAGCCTGCTGTGCTTCGGCGACAACGAGCGGGCCAACCTGCGCTTCCTGCCGGTGCTCGTCGGCGACCGCCCCAACCCCGAGGGCGAACGTGTCGATCGCGACCGCCGCCGGCGGCGCGGCGCGGGAGGGCGACGCTGGCGCGCACCGGACAGGGTCGCTGTGATCGAGGCGCTGTCCCGCCGGAAGATGCTGCCCGCCATCTACTTCATCTTCAGCCGTGCGGGCTGCGACGACGCCGCCCGCCTGTTGGCCCGGGCCGACCTCGAGTTGACCACCCCGGCCGAGCGGGACCTGATCGCCGAGGTCGTCGAGCCCTACGTGTCCTCGCTGGGCCGCAACGACCGGCGCGCGGTGGGATACGAGGCCTGGTCCGCGCAGATCCGCAACGGCGTGGCCGCCCATCACGCAGGCATGTTGCCCCCCTTCAAGGAGGCCACCGAGGCGTGCTTCCGGCGCGGCCTGATCAAGGTGGTATTCGCCACCGAGACGTTGTCGCTGGGCATCAACATGCCGGCGCGGACCGTCGTGATCGAGAAGCTCACCAAGTTCTCCGGAGACGGCCACGAGCTGCTCACGCCGCTCAGCTACACCCAGCTGACCGGGCGCGCAGGCAGACGAGGGATCGACGACCAGGGCTACGCGGTGGTCCTGTGGAGCCCCCGGTTGCGCTTCGGCGACGTGGCGGGGCTGGTCGGCAGTCGAAGCTTCACCCTTGTCTCGGCCTTCCGCCCGACGTACAACATGGTGGTCAACCTGATTGCGCGCCTGGCCCCGGAGGAGGCCCGCAGCGTGCTGGGCCGCTCCCTGGCCCAGTACCAGGCGGACCGCGAGGTGGTCGTCCTGGAGCGGCAGTTGCAGGAGGGTCGCCGGGCGCTGGCGGAGATCAACGCCACGGCGCGGCGGCGGGGGAGCGACGAGGCCCAGCGCCGGCTGCGCCGAACCGCCCGCAGGGTGGAAGATCTCCGCAACCGGCTGAGGAGCAAGAAGGACACCCTGGCAGCCGAGTTCGACGAACTCACCGAGGTGCTGCGCCGGCGGGGCCACCTCGACGGCTGGGCGCTCGCCGACAGCGGCAGGGTCCTCGCCGGCATCTACCACGAGAGCGACCTTCTCATCGCCGAAGCCGTGGTGGGGGGCCACTTCGACGGGCTCGACAAGGCCTCGTTCGCGGCGCTGCTGGCCTGCTGCACCTACGAGCAGCGCGGGGGCGACGTGCCGGTAGAGCCGCACTGGCCGACCGCCGCGCTTCGCCGCCGATGGGCGCGGCTGGGTGAGGCCCACGAGTCCCTGGCCGCAACCGAGCTCGCCTGCCTCGGTCGACCGCGCACCCGGCCACCCGACGGCGGGTTCGCCCCAATCGCCTACGGCTGGGCGGCGGGTGCCCCGCTGGCACGTGTGCTGGACGATCACACCACCCCTGGCGACTTCGTCCGGAACGTGAAGCTCGTCTGCGATCTTGCTCGCCAGGTCGCTCGCGTGGCGCCCGATCCGGCCACCACGGCAACCGCGAACGCGGTGGCGAATGCCATGTTCCGTGGCGTGGTGTCCGCCTCGATGCTCGACGCAGCCGGCTGAAGTCGTCGCGGGGCAGCGCCGGAGCGCACCAGCGGGAAGGGATCGGTTTGGGTATCCGCCGCGGCGGCGATTGGGGCACCAGCGGAGAGCTCCCCGACGGCGGTGTGGTCGTCTCGAACGACGCGCGCGCCCGGGAGGTGGTGGAGGCGGCCCGTCGCCGAGGTGAGGCCCTTCCGGTGCTCGGCCTGACCGGCGGGGACCTGTGCCGCACCCTCGGGGGAACCGGCGATCGGGCGCGCCTGCACGAAGGTGGTTCGGCGCTGACCTGCGATCTGGGTTCGGTTCTCCTCGACGGCCGGCTCCACTGGTTCACGGCTCATCTCGTCGCCCGCCACAGTTGGCTGTTCGGCCGGATCCTGGTCGTGATGAACGCCGCCTACATGGGCGGTTGGAATCTCGGTCCGCGCGCACATCCCGGCGATGGCTTGCTGGATATCAGCGACGCAAACCTTCCTCTGCGGCAGCGGCTCGGTGCCTGGCGCCGCCTTCGGAGCGGCACGCACCTCCCACACCCGGCGATCGCCACCACCCGGCGCGCGGCGTTCAGCACGAGCTTCGAGCGCCCCGTGCCGGTACTGCTCGACGGCGTGTCCGCCGGCCGCGCCCGCCGGATCACCGTGCGTGTCGAGAGCGACGCTCTCGCCGTGATCGTGTAGGTGCCACGGTCCGAAGCCGTCGCGACACCCGATGGTAGATTCGCCCCGTGGTTCGCTCCTGCCCAGGATCCGCTGGCTTCAAAGCGCGGGCCGCGGCCGCGGTGGACGCACGCACCGAGCAACTCACCGAGATCTCTCACCGCATCCACGAGAACCCCGAGTTGGGCTTCGAGGAGCATTTTGCCCATGACCTGCTCGCCGGCGCCGCCGAGGATGCCGGTCTGGAGGTCCAGCGACAGGCCTACGGCGTGGAAACGGCTTTCGCGGCCCGCGCCGGCACCACTGGGCCCCTCGTGGCGTTCCTCTGCGAGTACGACGCGCTGCCGGGCATCGGCCATGCCTGCGGGCATAACATCATCGCCGCCTCCGGCCTCGGGGCGGGGCTGGCGGCGGCAGAGGTTGTGGAGGAGTTGGGTGGGCGACTGCTGATCCTCGGGACCCCCGCCGAGGAAGGGGGTGGAGGCAAGCTCCACCTCATGAGGGGGGGTGCCTTCGACGGAGTGGACGCCGCCCTCATGCTGCACCCGGCCGGCCTCGAACTCTCCGAGATGCAGACCCTGGCGGTCCAGCAGCTGCATGCCCGCTACCGCGGCCGCGCCGCGCACGCCGCCGCGGCCCCCTATGCCGGTCGCAACGCCCTGGACGGAGCGGTGCTGGGCTATGTCGCCGCGGCCGCCCTCCGCCAGCACATCGGACCCGACGAACGGTTTCACGGCATCTTCACCGACGGCGGCCAGAAGCCGAACATCGTTCCCGCCTTCGCCGAGACCAACTGGTACGTGCGGTCGCCGACCGTGAGCGGGCTGGAGTTGCTGAAAGAACGCCTTGCGGACTGCCTCAGCAGCGGTGCGGTGGCCGCCGGGGTGGCGATCGAGTTGGAGTGGGCCGACTATCACTTCGCCGAGGTCCGCAGCAATGCACCACTCCAGGAACTCTGGGAGTCCAACGCCGCAGTCGTGGGCAGGAACCCGCAGCCGCCCGCCCCGGGCCGTACCGTGATCGGCAGCACCGACATGGGCAACGTCAGCCACGTGGTGCCGTCAATCCATCCCATGATCGCGGTCGCTCCACCCGAGGTCGCCATCCACACCGAGGACTTCGCGGTCTGCGCCCGTGGTCCCGGCGGCGACCGAGGCGTCATCGACGGCGCCAAGACGCTGGCCGGGGTGGCGATCGACTACTGGAGCGACGCCTCGGTCCGCGCCGCGGTGGCTGCCGACTTCGCCGGCGACGGAGCCACCGTCGCGGCGTCGGACTGAGCGTTCGGCCTCAACGGGCGGCGTCGAGGGAACATGTACGTCGCTGAGAGCTTCACCGATTCCGAAGCCGAGATCCTGCGGCGCTACTTCACGAACCTCGACCAGCCCGTGTTCGCCCTCGTGAACCTGCCCGAGGTCGTCAAGGGTGCACTGTTCGCCCGTTACTCGCGGTCGGCCAAGAGCCTGCGGCGCCTGTTCCTCGACGAGTTTGTGGGCGAGCTCGACGTCAGCGGCGACCTCGGAGTGGACGCCACGATCGGCCTGCGCCGAGCCGAGGAACTCTACGACCGGGTCTTCCTCGAGTACGGCGACGACTCGGTGGCCCAACTCGGCGGGGTGCACCTGGCGTGTGAGCAGGCTTCCAACGTCCTCACCAAGGTGCTCGAATGGGGCCGGCTCATGTCGTACCTGGAGCAATCCACGCGCTATGTGGCCTACGACGCACGCCTCGGCGGCCGCTACCGGTACTACCGGGATCCGGACATCCTGGGTTCGGGCCTCGGAACGAAATATGTCGCCGACCTCGACGGCATGTTCGAGTCCTACAGCGGGGCGCTGCCCGTGATGAACGAGCACTTCCGCCGCCGGTTCCCGAAGGCTCCGGGCGACTCGGACTTCGTGCACCGCCAGGCTGTGCGCGCCAAGTCGTTCGACTCGATCCGCGGGATGCTGCCCGCCGCGGCACTCTCGAACGTCGGCATCTACGGCAGCGGTCAGGGCTACGAGAACCTGCTCCTACGGATGCGCGCTCACCTGCTGCCCGAGGTGCGCGCCTACGCCGACATGATGCTTGCCGAACTGCGCAAGGTGATCCCCTCGTTCCTGAAGCGGTTGGACATCGAGGACAGGGGAGTGGCCTGGAGCCGCTACCTCCGCGCCACCGCAGACTCGATGCAGGCGCTCGCCCACGAGCTGATCGGTGAAGCCACCGAGCCCATTGAACAGACCCCCGCGGTCCGGCTCCTGGACTTCGATCCCGACGGCGAGGTGAAGCTCGTAAGCAGCGCCCTCTACTCCTACGTGGATCTTCCCGAGGATCGGTTGCGTGCCCGGGTCGAGAAGATGAGCACCGCCGATCGCCTGCGTGTCCTGCTCACCTACGCCGGCGACCGCGGCAACAGGCGCCACAAGCCGGGACGTGCCCTCGAGACCCCCTACTACCGATTCGACGTGCTGTGCGACTACGGGGCATTCCGCGACCTGCAACGTCACCGGATGCTGACGATCGAGTGGCAGCGGCTCAACCCCATCCACGGTTACAGCATGCCCGAGGCGGTCGAAGCGGCCGGTCTCGAAGGCCTCTTCGCCGACACCATGGCCCGGAGTGCCGAACTGCACGACGCCCTCGTGGAGCACTTCCCCAACCAGGCCGCCTATGCGGTGGCCCTGGCCTACCGCATTCGCTTCGTCATGCAGATGAACGCCCGGGAGGCAATGCACCTCATCGAGTTGCGCAGCAGCACCCAGGGCCACCCCGCCTACCGCCACGTGGCCCAGGAGATGCACCGCCTCATCGAAAACACCGCAGGACACCGCGCCATCGCCGGCATGATGTCCTTCGCCGACCGCTCCAGCGAACCCGAACTCGAACGACTCGCCGCCGAGCGCCGAGCAGCTACGCGCCGTCGCAGCGCGGTCTAGCGCCGAACAGTCCCGCGGCCGCCGGCCGCGACGTGCCGCATTTTGTGACGGCGTGTGTCTATGATCCGCCTTCGCAGGTGATCGGTGCCAGCGATGAAGCCGGAGAGACGCATGTCCGACGATGACAACTTGTTGGGCCTCGACATCGAGGAGGAGGACAGCCCCGCGTTCGATCCCGAGTTCGCCGAGGACCTCGAGGACGACAGCGACGATCCTCTCGACGACGACGACGATGAACTCGAAGAGGACGAGAAGGACGCACCCCCCAAGCCCCCCGCCGCCAAGCGGCCGCCCCAGGTCGAGGGCGAATTCGACGACGAGGTGGATCCGGACAACCTCGAGGCGGATCTCAACACGATCCTGCGCGACCGCCTCGTCGCCGGCGACGACATCGAGAGCGCCGAGGAGGCGGGCGAGGTCGAGACCGGCCAGCCTGCGGAGTTGCTCGGCTCGGTGACGCCGCGCCGCGACGACGAATGGCTCTGTGAGGGATGCTTCCTGCTGGTGTCCAAGAGCCAACTCGGCAGCCGGAAGGCACCACGCTGCCCCTCCGGTGAGGAGATCTGCCCGTCGCTGGACAGGCTGGGCCCCTGAGGGTCGCCGTCGCCGCGGCCACCGCCGCCGACTGCGCTGCCCTGGCGGCCCTCGAAGGCGCCGCGCGGCAGCAAGCGGCGGATCAGCGCGGTGGCACCATGCTGATGGCAATTCGCTATCCCGAAGCCTTCGAGGCCACCGGTTTCGGCCGCCTTCTGGAAGGCGGCGCGGTGCGACTGTGGGTGGGAAGCCTCGACGGTTCCTCGATGGGATTCGCCGCGGCGCGTCTCGTTGTCCTGACCAACGGTGCCTCTCTGGTGGAGATCGATGCGCTCTACGTCCTGCCCGAGGCCCGAGGAGTCGGCTTGGGAGAGGCGCTCATGGACGAGGTACTGCTCTGGGCGGCCGAGGAGGGCGCCGCGGCTGTCGACGCCGTGGCACTTCCCGGTGACCGGGTGACGAAGAACTTCTTCGAGCGGTACGGGCTGACGGCTCGCGCTCTCCAGGTCCACCGCCGGCTGGAGCCACCCGATTCCGGGAGCGAGCGCTGATGCGCCCGGAGGTGTGCGTCGGCGCGATCGCCGTCCGGGACCGGTGCGTGCTGCTGATCCGCCGCGGGCACGGGCCGGCAGCCGGCCAGTGGTCGGTGCCGGGGGGACGGGTGGAGTGGGGTGAGACGCTCGCCGCAGCCGTGGTTCGAGAGGTTTCCGAGGAGACCGGTCTGGAAGTCCTGTGCGAGGGGTTCGCCGACTGGGTGGAACGGATCGACGATCAACACCACTACGTGATCGCCGACTTCTGGGTGACGGTGTTGGGCGATGACCCGCCACAGGCAGGCGACGACGCCACCGAGGCCCGCTGGGTACCCCTCGAGGAGCTAGACGACCTCGATCTCACCGCCGGGCTGGGGGAGTTCCTCACCCGCCTCGGCGTCTTGGACCGCCTCGCCTGAAACGTCGGAGGCTTCAACGGTCTCCGCCGGCTCCTCGGCCGGCACCGGCTCAGCAGCAACCTCCGGCTCAACGCCCTGCTCCGGCTCGGCTGCCTGCTCCGGCTCAACGCCCTGCTCCGGCTCGGCTGCCTGCTCCGGCTCGGCGGCGGCCTCTTGCTCAGCGACAGGCTCCGCCTCGGCCTGCTCCGGCTCGACAACCTCTGTCGTCGCGTCGAGGTGCGCGGCGAACTGTGCACGCAGCGCAGGGAGCCGATCTTCGAAGCGGCGCACCGTACGCAGCAGCCGCTCGGAGGGCTCCGCGGGTAACTCGTCGGCCACGAGGACCAAGCGGATGGGGGATTGGGCGGCCGCCTCCAGCATCCTCACCCACAGGTCGTCCTCGGTGCCCGCGTCCAGTTGAGACTTGGCGCCCTGCTGCAGGCTCTCCGCCAGACTCTCCGGCAGCGGCGTCCCCGCTTTGGGGGGACGCTGGCTGACACGCAGAGCCGTCACCAGGCGACCCTTCCGCAGCAGCGAACCCAGATCGGCGATCCAAGCCGAGTGCTCCCGGTCGACCCGAGCCGCCAGCTTGCCGCGCAACTCCTCCGCCAGGGTGCGCGCCTCCTCGTCGGGGGCGGGCTCGGGGATCCCGGCGACGACCGAGCGCAGGTCGCGCAGATCCACCTCGTCGCACACCTTGCGGGCCTCTTCGGCTCGATCCCGCCAATCCACCACCCGGAATGCTGAGAACAACTCCTCCACGACCGCGAGGCGAGCCTCGGTGGCCGCGTCGAGTCGGCCGTCCTCCTGCCCCTCGGTCGGCGAACTTTCGGCCTGCAGGGCCTGGCGCACCGCCCGGATTCCCTCGTTGGCGAGTCGGTCGGCGATGGGCCGCTCCTCGGCGGACAACGTTTCCAGCCAGGCATCACGGTGCTTGCCGGCGGCGCGCAGGCGGGGAGCGCGCTGAGGCCTGTCGCGACCTCCTCGATGACCCGATCCGTCTCTCGGGCCCCGTTGCGGCCGCCCGCCCTCGCGGCCCCGACCACCGTCGCGGCCCCGGCCACCGTCGCCATCCCTCCGCCGGCGGCCGCCGGAACGCTCGCTCCGATCGTTGGAGCCTCGCGTCAACTTCGCCGGACCCGTCACGCCCTCGGTGAACCGCTGATTTCCGAGATGCTCCACACGGGGTGCCTCGGGCCTCTCCGCCTTGGTCGGCAGCACCTGGCGCACAGCGATGCCATCGACGCTCACTTCGGCCTCCACCCGCAGGACGTCGCCCACCGCAGCGCCCGCGGGCACCAGGCCCTCCTCCAGCACACCCTTCGGCTGGCGGGCACCGGCGGCCCGCCAAGTCCAGGTGCCGTCGGGGCGCCGGCTGGTCAGCATGACCTCCAGGCGGTGTGACATGCCGTCAACGCTACCGGCGTGACCACCCAAGAGGGAACCGGGCCCGACCTTGCGGCCGGATGGCGACCCGCCGTACAGTGGTCAGCGAAATCGGGGAGTTCGAATCTTCGGGCTGAGAGGGCGAGGCAACTCGCCGACCCGCAGGACCTGATCTGGGTAATGCCAGCGGAGGGAATTCATGCGCACGATCATTCATCGTCGTTATCTTTCGATCTTGTTGGGCGCGGTTGCGCTGGCCATTCTCGTTGTGATCGGGTGCGGCGCCGACGAGGGTTCGCCGACGGCGGCAGAGCCCACAGCCGCGCCGGCGCCGGCGCCCGCACCGGAACCAGCGCCTGTCCCTGAGCCCCCGCCACCACCCGCGCCGGCACCCGAGCCCGCACCCGCGCCGGCACCGGAGCCCGCACCCGCGCCCGAACCGGGCGAGATCACGGTGGTCACGCACGACTCCTTCGCCGTCTCCGAGGGCATCATCGAGTCGTTCGAGGAGAGCACCGGGATCACGGTGAACCTGCTCACCGGCGAGGACACGGGGTCGATGCTGAGCCAGGTCATCCTCACCAAGGACAACCCCATCGCCGATGTGGTCTTCGGCATCGACAACACGTTCCTGCAACGGGCTCTGGACGAGGACCTCTTCGTCCCGTACCGCTCGCCGGCGGTCGAGACCGTCCCCGCAGAGCTTCAGCTCGATGCCCAGGATCGCGTCACACCGATCGACTACGGCGACGTCTGCGTGAACTACTGGATCGACGCCACTGACGGCCCGCCGCCGGAGACCCTCGAGGACTTGGCCGCCCCGCGCCACGCGGGATCGTTCGTGACCCAGAACCCGGAGACCTCCTCGCCCGGCCTGGCGTTCCTGCTGGCCACCGTGGCGGCGTTCGGCGTCGACGGCTGGGAGAACTACTGGGCCGGTCTGCGGGACGGGGGAGTGTCTGTGACTGCCGGCTGGAGCGAGGCGTACTTCGGGGAGTTCGTGGCCGGGGGAGGGGAGCGGGCTCTCGTGACCTCATACGCCACCAGCCCCGTCGCCGAGGTGATCTTCGCCGACCCGCCGACGGACAACCCGCCCACCGGCGTGCTGACCGACGGCTGCTTCCGCCAGATCGAGTTCGCCGGAATCCTGGCGGGCACCGAGAACCTCCCCGGGGCGCAGGCGTTCGTGGACTTCATGCTCTCGGACACCTTCCAGGAGGACATCCCGCTGAACATGTTCGTGTTCCCCGCCAGCGGCACCGCCGAGGTGCCGGAGGTCTTCGCCGCCCATGCCGTGACGGTCGATGAGCCACTCAGCCTCGACCCGGCCCTGATCGCCGCCGAGCGAGACAACTGGACACGCCGCTGGGTCGAGATCGTCCTGCGGTGACCGACCGGCGCATGCACTCCCGACTCCCGCCCCGGGCCGTTCCCCCAACAACTCACCTCCCACCAGCGACCACCCCCGCCACTCCGGCGAAGGCCGGAATCCAGAGCCTGGCGACACCCTGACCTCCGGCGCCCGGTTCTCACGCCGGCTGGCACCGACCGCCCTGGTCGCACTGCCGGCGGCCTTCATCGGGGTCTTCTTCCTGTACCCGCTGGTCGGCGTGCTGGTCCGCAGCTTCGACGCCGGCACCCTGCTCGAGACCTGGCGCAACCCGATCACAGCCGGCGTGCTGTGGTTCACCACCTGGCAGGCACTTGCCTCCACCGGTCTCTGCCTGGTAGTGGCGCTGCCCACCGCGGCGGTCCTGGCGCGCTTGCGCTTCCGCGGCCGGCGGCTGGTGCACGCCCTCCTGGTGGTTCCGTTCGTGTTGCCGACGGTGGTTGTGGCCGCCGCCTTCCTGTCGCTCATGGACCGCTCCGGGCTCGCAGACCGCTTCCACCACACGGTTTGGGCAATCCTGGCGGCGCACGTGTTCTTCAACTACGCGATCATCGCCCGCTCGGTGGCGGCCTACTGGTCGCAGCTGGATCCTGCTCCCGAACAGGCGGCCGCGGTGCTGGGAGCGAGCCCGCTGCGGGTCTTCGGCGCGGTCACCCTGCCGCGTCTGGCGCCTGCGATAGCTGCCGTGAGTGCAATCGTATTCCTATTCAATTTCACATCCTTCGGGGTTATTCTCATTCTGGGCGGGCCGCGCCGGGCGACGCTGGACACCGAGATCTGGCGTTTCGCCGTGCAACGCCTGGAGTTCGACACTGCTGCGGCGCTGGCACTGCTGCAGTTGCTGTGCGTGCTTGTGCTCGTAGTGGGAGCAACGCTCTGGCAGCGCCGCCGGCACATTGCCGAACGTCTCCGCACCGACACCGCCCGGCGTGTGCACCGCACCGCCGACCGCGCGTTTCTGGCCGGGACGCTCGGCGTGGCCGCGGCTGTCGTGGGGTTGCCGCTGGCGATGCTGGTGGAGCGTTCGCTGCGCAGCGGCGGGGGATACACCCTCGAGAACTACCGGCGCCTGGGGCAGAGCGGCGAGCGCCTGCAGGCCCTGTTCGTGTCACCCCTGTCGGCGATCCGCCACTCCCTGGAGTTCGCCGCGACCGCCACGGCCATCGCCACGATCGGTGGCCTGATGGTGGCGGTCGCGGTCAGCGGGCGACGCAGGCGCGGTGCGGCGGCCCTGGAGGGTGCCTTCCTGATGCCGTTGGGCACCTCGGCGGTGATCCTGGGCTTCGGGATGCTGCTGGTGCTGGACCGCCCTCCGCTCGACCTGCGCCTGTCGTGGTGGCTGGTGCCCATCGCGCACGCCCTTATCGGGATGCCGTTCGTGATCCGCTCGGTCACGCCGGCCCTTGCGGCGGTGAGCCCGCGGCTGCGCGAGGCGGCGGCGGTCCTGGGCGCCCGGCCGGCCCGGGTTTGGCGCGAGGTCGACCTGCCGCTGGCGCTGCGGGGCCTGGCCGTCGGCGCCGGCTTCGCCTTCGCGGTGTCGCTGGGGGAGTTCGGCGCCACTTCCTTCGTGGTCCGCCCGGAGCGCCCGACGGTCCCCATCGCCATCTTCCGCCTCCTGGGGCGCCCCGGCGAGGCGGCGTTCGGGCAGGCCATGGCCATGAGCGTGATACTGCTGGCCATGACCGCCACCGCCGTGCTGCTGATCGACCGGCTCCGCCCCGCCGGCGCGGCGGATTTCTGAGATGAACGAGCCGATGACCGGTCCCGCGCGGCGACAGGCCGGCGACCAGCGACTCCGCGGACACAAGACCGGCGGGGGAGAGGGGCAGGAGCTCGACGACCCCCCGGTGAACCCCGCAGCGTCACCCCCGAGAGCCCCGGAATCCCGCCCCCCGGTGTCACTCCGGCGAAGGCCGGAATCCAGTCGCCGAGAGGGATTGGCAATCCGCGGCCTGGACGTGAGCCTCGGCGGCAAGGCCATCCTGGCCGGTCTGGACCTGTCCGTGCACCGCGGCGAGGTGCTGGCCCTGCTGGGGCCGAGCGGCTGCGGCAAGACGACACTGCTGCGAGCCGTGGCCGGATTGCTCACCGCCGATGCCGGTTCCGTCCACTGGGCGGGGGAGGACCTGCACCCTGTCCCCGCCCACCGGCGCCGCTTCGGCATGGTCTTCCAGGACCACGCCCTGCTGCCACACCGCAACGTGGGCGCCAATGTGGCCTTCGGACTCCGCATGCAGGGCGTCTCCGCCGACGAACGCCGGCGCCGCGTCACCGAGGTGCTGGCGATGGTGGGACTGGAGGGATACGAGCGACGCAGCGTGGCGACCCTCTCCGGGGGAGAGGCCCAGCGCGTGGCCCTGGCGCGCGCCCTGGCTCCCGAACCGAGACTGCTCCTCGCCGACGAGCCCTTCGCGGCCCTCGATCGCCCACTGCACGACCGCCTGGTGGGCGATGTCCGGCGCATCCTCTCCGATCTGGGTCAGACGGCCATCCACGTCACCCACGACCACGCTGAGGCCTTCGCCATCGCCGACAGGGTGGCCCTCATGCGTGACGGGCACATCCACCGCACCGCCACACCGCAGCAGCTCCGTGCCGACCCGCGTGACGCCTGGACCGCCACCTTCCTCGGGCTGGGAACCGTATGGCAGCCACCCGAAGGGGGAGTGCCACACACCGGCGGTCGAGACGTCTCGACGCCATGGGGCCTCGTGGCGCTCACCGCAAGTGCCCCCACCGAGCCGTCGCGAGGGAGGTTCTGCATCCTGATCCGCCCCGAGGCGGTGCGTCCGGGCGGATCCTCAGGTGTCCCGGCCCACCTGAGCGACCTGCGAGTAGCGGGCGACCGCTCCGTCGCCACGTTCGACATCCCCGGTGCACCGCCGCTGGAGGCTTACGTCCCCGCCGATGTCACCCCAGGCACGGACTACCGCATCGGCTTGGACCCCGCTGGAGTCACGATGCTGCGTTCCGACGCTGCCCATCAGAGTGTACGATTCGTACATGAATGAAGTAGCGGTAAGCGAGGCACGAAACCGGCTGGCCGAGGTGATCGAGGAGACCCGTCGTTCGGGCGAGCCGGTCACGGTGACACGGCACGGCCGCCGGGTCGCCGTGATCCTGGATTCCGACGCTTTCGATCGGCTCGTCGACAGTGCAGACGACGCCGCTGATCGCCGCGAACTCGAGGCCGCGCGGTTTGACGACGACTACGTGCCCTGGGATGAGGTCAAGGCTGCGCTTGGACTCGAGTGAGCCGCTACACCGTCGAGATCGCCCGCCGGGCGGTCAGGTCGATCGCCCGGTTGCCGCACACCGAGCAGCAGCGGGTTCGCGCCGCGATCAATCTGTTGGCCGATGAGCCGCGGCCACCCGGCTGTGTCGCTCTGGCAGGGGAGGAGTCCGTGTACCGGGTACGCGTCGGCGACCACCGGATCCTCTACGAGGTCATCGACGCGCGCCTGGTGATTCACGTCGACCGTGTCGCCCATCGCCGCGAGGCTACCGGCGCCTATGAGTCCAACCAGAAGGCCACTGACGAGTACTCCGAAGCCGGGGCTGCGCCGTCGGAGGTCGGAGAGCTCTGCTCCGTAGATCGTCACGACGGTCCAAGTGGCGGATAATCCGCCACGATGTGGTCGATAATCCACCACGCCGTGGTGGATTATCCGATCGCTGACGCTTCTGCAATCTGGCGGCCTCTGCGAGACCGACGAGGTCCTGCGCACAACCGCCCCGGTCCTGGCCCAGGTCTGGCGCGACGGCGCGCAGGAGGCGCGGCTGGCCCGCATCGCGAAGTCGATGACCGTGCATCCATTCGCCGCGGACGACCACATCGCAGTGGGTCACCTGCTGCGCAGATCGGGCACTGCGAATGTCGTGGACGCGCACCTCGCAGTGCTGGCCACACGGGTCGGACACAGAATCCTCACCTCTGACCCAGGCGACTTCATCACGCTCGTCGGACACCTCGGAGCTGCGGCACCGAAGATCCGTCACTGGTAGCAGCCCGGCACGGAGCGGAATTCCGCGACGGCCGCGCCCGCGTGGATCGCCCCGCATGGCCGCGGCGATGATGCCGTCACGAAGACGACGCGCGTTGCTGACGAGCCTGCGCCGGGACCGCACACCTTGAGGAAGGGCCGTGCGGCTCGGTCGCCGGGACGGGCCGTCGGATCGTTCGGCCAGGGGTATGTTGGTGCTCATCCGATGATGCGGCATCTGATCTGGGGTTTGGTGGGGGTGGGTCCGGTGTCGTCGGCGTCGTCGAGGAGGGTTTTGGTGACGGGCATGCTTCCTTGGCCAGGGGGCCCGTTGAAGGCGGCGTGGACTTTGATGTTGAGGTGTTCGTAGGTGACGAGCAGCGCGTTGCACTGTCGGCGGTGGCGGGTTTCCCAGGCGGCCCACGTGTCGCCGGACTGCCACGTGGCGGCGACCGCGGCGATCCCGGCGGCGTCGGCGCGGGCGGTGAGGATGTTCGCCTCGGTGTCGGCGACGGTGTTGCATCTCGCCTGGGGCGCCGTGGGGGTGGGTGCGTCCTCGGTGGCCGCGGCGAGGGCCGGCGCGTCGATGGGGTCGCTGTGGTGTTCGCCGGTGGGTTTGGCGAACGCCGCGTCGACGAGGATCCCGGTGTCGCGGTAGAGGATCGCGACCCGCGCGCACCGCGCGGTGAAGTGGCGTTGCCAGTGCGCCCACGTGGCGGTGCGCCCGTCGGCGCTGCGGGCGTCGCTCTCGACCTCGGCGGCGGCGAGTGCCGCGGCGGTCGCCCGCGCGCCGCCGGCGCTGGTCGCCTCGGCGGCGTCGCCGACGGCGCGTTGCACCACGACCACACCCAGCGCTGCCACCGCGGCCACCGCGGCGACGATCAGCAGCCACTCCAGAGACGTCAACCCGCCGTCGCCGCGGCACCAGCGCGGCGCCCACACCGGACCCCGGCTCAAGCGGCGCGCGGTCGACGACACCACCACTCGGGGACCGTGCCCCCCGCGGGGGCGTCGCGCCACGGCTCACCGCGGCGCGCGGTCGGCGACTCGGTTCGTGCCCGCGGTCGCAGCGATGCCGACGGGGCACCGGCTCAGCGCGGCGCGCGGGCCGCCGAAGAGGTTCACCCGTCGGGCGCGGCGTGCGGTGTGGTGACGCTCACCGGCGGCGACCACGGCCCCCAACCGTTGGCGTTCAACGCCCGGACCCACACCTCGTAGGTCGTCGCGGCGTCGAGGCCGGTGACCGTCGCCGACGTGACCGACCCGCCGGCGACCCCCAACGTCCCGGTGGCGCCGTCACCGGCGGTGTAGCCGACCTGATACGCCGACACCGCAGGCGCGCCCGCCGGCACACCCCCCACAACCCACACCACCGTAAACCCGCCCACCGACGCAGACACACCCGGCGCCCCCATCCCCAAAGGCACCAAACCGACCACCGATGTTGATGTTGTTGTGGTGATCGCCGTCGTAGATGGCGGTTGTGTTGTCGTGATTGATGCAGGGTCTGGAGGTTGTGGCCCTGAGGGCTCACTGAGGACATCATCGCAGAACGCGAAGCCTGCCGTCTCGGCAGGCGTCATCGCTTCGAAACTTGTCAACTCGTGCAACTCTATCCCAATGGGATCGTCCATTAGCAGTCGCTTGTCAATTGCTCCGTAGAATTCTTCGGCGAGTGGGCGATACTTCAAGGGGAGGGCGTGATCAAGCGCGACGTTCCTGATTCCAGGCTCGGACGCCGCTTCCAAGGCCTCCACGAGACTGTACTCGGTGAAGTGGAGCACTTGTTCGTCGACGATTCCGGTCGGACCGACGATTCCATCATCGCCACTTGGGGTTCGGGAAGTGGTGGCTGCTATCGATTCGTCTACTTGGGCTGCGTTTTCGGCTTCCTCTTGATCCACAAGTGACAGGAAGATACCCCCAAGCCCATCCCAAAGATAGGCCTTCTGTGTTTCCCAGAGGGCCCAGCACAGTGCACCGAGCGGGGTAGACGGATCAAACTCTATAGCTGACAATGTCTTAAGGTCCTCACGGATCTCGTCTGCGGTGCGCGGAGGGAGCGGGGTCGGGTCAGGTGTTTGGTCTTGGAGCCAAGGCAGTTCACTCGGGTCTGCGGAAATGTACGGTTCGATTGTTGTGGTTGGAAGGGGAGGCGAGTTGCCTTCGTTCGATTCTGGCTCAGCGATAGGTGGCGAATCTGACTGCGACAACTCTAGTGAGCGTGTCGAGATTCCGATTTGCGATCCGGTGCAGGCTGTGATGGCGAGCGACATTGCGAAAACCAGTGCGAGACTCTGAGTCGTACGATGTTTGGACATGTGCGTCGCCCCTCCTATGACGCGGGTATGATAATCCATCTATGGCGCTGATTATTGGCGTTACAGGGCTTGTTGTAGATTAGGACACCATTGAGGGCGGTCGCCTCGTCGGTTGCTTGAGAGGCGGGTTGCCAGCACTTGCTGCCTTGTCGTAGCAGGAATTCTTGGACATCAGGTGTGGGTGCTGGCTCGATTATGACGCGTGAGTATTGGTTGTCGCCATTGCTCAGGCAGTACGCTTGGCGTACTCTGTATTCGCCTTGTCGGTCGTCGTGAACGCATACGTCATCGCTGGCCATGTCGTTGGTGTTCTCCGCGAAAATCGTTGGCTTTATGTGGAATTCTCCTAGCAGAGAGGCAGGTGCCTGTATCAGCTGGAACTCTTGAGTAGAAGACTTCTTGCAGATTTGTTGGGCGACCTGTTCACCAGCGAGCGATAAGGCGCTCTCCGACGTGTCTGTGATCGTGAGACACTTCCCGGTCTTCACGTTCCTCAACCGTACCTTCAGCAACTCGGCTTCAGCACCACCAAGAGCAACTACAGCCTCATAATATAGCTGAGCCAAGCTAATACAGGTGCCTGGCAATAGCTCAGCAGAATAACCACTGCAGTGTGATCTCAATAGGACTAGGAAAATATAGTCACATGTACTAACTCTCACCGTCTGGTCGAGTCCTGCGCGGATGAGATCGTAGCAATAGTCATGTGCTCTGCACGGTATCCGAAAATCGTATCCGAACGGCCTATCAGGTGCGTTGCTGCAGTCACCAAGTGCCTTTACGATTACCTTTCCGTGGTTAGCTTGGAGATGAGCTTCGTAACCCCATTCTGGAGTGTAGTCGTTGGCTGGCCGCGCTTGAAAAAGGGATATGGGCGGACAGCTCGCCTTATCGGGCTTGCCTGCACTGAGATATCCATAGGCGTTTTCCACAGGCCAGTATGCGGTACAGTAGAGACTACTATAGGTGCTTCCACTCCGGTCGGTATCGGATGGTGTCGGCGGCTGACAGTAGCCGGTAGTTGTGCGTTCGTCGGGGCAGGATGTGGGGCGGCAGCCGTTGTGGGTGGTGTTGTATGTTTCGCCTGTGCCGCATTCGGGTAGGCACCAGGCGTTGACGGCGCGTTTGGTGCCGGTGGGGCATGTGGTTGGGCGGCAGCCGTTGTCGTTGTTGGCGTCGTCGCGGTAGGTGGGCCAGTATACGTGTCCGTTGGGGCAGTTAGGTATGCATGGTTGTTTGCTGTGGGCGGGGACTCGGGAGTATGTGTAGCCGGAGTCACAGGCGGGGCGCGGGTAGCCGGTCGCGTAGCTGCCCCAGGTGGTGCCGTTCTTGTTGGTGGCGCCGACTTGGACGTCGTAGATGGTGCCGTTGGTGAGGCCGCGGATTGTGCGGGTCCATGTTCTGATTCCGGCGGTGCGCTCGACCTCGCGGGTCAGGCCCGCCGGGGCGGGGAGCCAGTCCGGCGATGGGTACGTCCTGTATTGGAGTTGGTAGCCGGTGATGGATGAGCCGCCGTCGGTGCGTGGTTCCTGCCAGGTGACGGTCAGGGTCCGGTCGCCGGGTTCGAGTTCGATGTTCCGGGGCTCGCCCGGCGGGCGGGCCGGGACGATCGTCGTGGTTGTGGTCGTCGTGGTCGTGGTGGTGGTCGTCGTGGTCGTGGTTGTGCCGATTGTTGTTGTCGTGGTGGGTGGGGGGTGGCATTCGCCGTCGCGCAGGTCAGGGGTGTTGTCGGGGCACAGGGGCGTGTGGGTGCGGGTGCGCCGGCAGATGTCGTCGACGAGTTCCCATCTGGTGGCGGTGGTGTCGCTGGTGTCGGTGTCGCAGGATTTGGTGGTGGGTTGGTGGGTGTAGCAGCGCCCCCCGATCGGGGTGCCGGTGCCGCAGGTGTGTATGGTGGTGGGTTCGTCGTAGCGGGTCCCGGGGACGGCGCGTTCACAGTTGATCCCCCGGGACGTCCAGTCCTCGGGGCAGCGATACTTCAGGGTGCCGCGGCGGGTCACGTCGTCGGTGACGGTGCGTTCGCAGGTCGCGCCGTTGGGGGTCCAGTCGTCGCTGGGACAGTTGTAGGTCAGGGTGCCGCGGCGGTCCACGGTGACGGTGATGGTGCGTTCGCAGGTCGCGCCGCTGGGGTTCCAGCCCGCCTTGCACCGGTACCTCAGGGTGCCGTAGCGGGTGACGGTCCCGGCGGGATAGTCGCGGCTGCAGGTGCTGCCGCTGCGGGTCCAGCCCGCCTTGCACCGATACGAGAGCGTGCCGTAGCGGGTGACGGACACGGTGATGGTGCGTTCGCAGGTGCTGCCGCTGCGGGACCAGCCCGCCGGGCACCGGTAGGCGACGGTGCCGTAGCGGGTCACCCGCCGGCTGCACTCCGAACCCGACAGGCTCCACCCCGACGGGCACGCATAACCCACCGGCACGCCCCCCACATACACCAGCCTCGCCGGCTCCGTCTCGGTGGCGGTGTACCGGCAGAACGGCGGCGTGCCCCGCGGCGTGCAGTAGCGGGTGGCGTCGCGTGTCTCGGTGCGGGGCACCCGTGCCGTGTACCGGCACAACGGCGGTGTGCCCCGCGGCGAACAGTACTCGGTGGCATCCTCGGTGACCGTGCGGGTGACCTGCTCGGTGTACCGGCACGACGGCGGCGCGCCCCGCGGCGTGCAGTAGCGGGTGGCGTCGCGTGTCTCGGTGCGGGCCACCCGTTCGGTGTAGCGGCACGACGGCGGTGTGCCCCGCGGCGAACACGACTCGGTCGCCGGGCGGCTCAGCGTGCGGGACACCTGTTCGGTGTACTCGCAGAACGGCGGCGTGCCCCGCGTGCAGTACGGCTCCGCCAAGCGGCTCTCGGTGCGCACCGTCGCGACCGCGCAGCGCCACACACCACCCACCGGCGGCCCCACATACACCAACCGTCCCTCCACGCAGAACGGCTTCGGCACCGCCGCGCCGTGATCCACCCGACACGACACACCACCCCGATGGCCGATCTTCGTGCCCACAGAACACGACACCACGGGCAGATCGAACTCGGTCCGCTCACACAACCCCGAGGCCGGGTCGAACTCGTAACCCTCCCGACACTCGGGCGCCACCGTCGTCTGCGCCTCAGCGTCCGCGTCGTCGCCAAACGGCCACGACGGCACCACCAACCCCACCGCCAACACCAATACCAACAACCCCGCCAACCCGACACCACCGCGCCACCGCGAGGACCGCACTCCCGGCCTACGCCGGCCGCGACCCCACCCAGGCTCACCACACCACGCCGACGAGACCCGGTGCCACACCCGCAGACACCACCGCCGAACGCCGTCAACCACGCTCACGGAACGCGCCCCGCCGCACTCGACGCGGCCACACCCCCGCGCTGAGGCGACCCGACCGCCCACACCGACCCAGCCCATAGAACCCGAACGACCCTCCTGATCATCGGAACCGCTCCTCAACCGGCCACAGGCACCCGCCGAAACAGCAGACCCCGCCAACGCGGCTCACAGCACCATAGTCCAACAATCACATGAGCAAACCCACATATCCCCCATCGGCCAGGCAAAGACACACACCCCGCCCGCCGGCCGCGAACCAGCCCGGCCGAACACGCGGGCCCCCGGGGGGGTTCACTCATCGATGAGCGGGCCTATTCGATGACCTGGCATTTGATTTGGGGTTTGTCGTGGTCGGCCGTGTGGGGGGTCGCGTTGTCGAGGAGCGGCTGGGTGACCTCGGCGGCGGGTCTCTGGTTGGTGGGTCTGTTGAAGGCGGTGAGGATCGTGGCGCCGACTTCGGAGAAGGCGTAGTCGGCGCCTCCAGAGACGTCAACCCCGCCTCGCCGCCATGCCCCCGGCGGGGCGCCCGTATCCGCGACGAGTCGCCCACGAGCGACGGAACCTCCGGTGTTCGGCGCTGGTTCCTCGCCGGGCGCGCCGACCGCACACGCCGCGGACGGCACGAAACCGTCCCGGCTCGCTGTGTCTGTGTGGGTGTCTGTTCGTTTGAGTCTGACAACCAACACTGCGGGGGGAGTGCGGGGTCCGGCGTGGTCGGCGTCTGGCGCCCGGTCATGTGACCCAGGCGACGCCGTCGGGGGGTTCGACGTGGCCGGGGACGCCCCAGCAGGCGACGGTGCCGTCGGCGCGCAGGGCACAGGTGTGGGTGCCGCCGGCGGACACGGCGGTGAACTCCCCGACATGGAGTTCCCCCGAGATCGTGGAGGCACGCTCTGAGCCTGGATCCACCGACGGGTTGGGGTGTTCGGGGGTGCAAATGCGCGGAAGTGCCTCGCTGACCTGGGAGCATGGCCGTAAGTAGCAGCGGCTGTTGCCCCGGATCGGGAGGCACTTCCTGTGAGTGGAGTATCGCACAGGTTTGACGGGTTGGGGGTGGTCTTCGACGACGAATCGTTTGTCGCCGATGCGGGCTTGGTGGCGGCGGGGGCGTTGATGGGCCGGTTGGGTGTGGCGTCGCTGGTGGACGCCGCGGTGCGCCTGGGGCGCCGCGCGGGCGCCTGCGCCACACCCGCCCACAACCTCTACCGCTGGCTCGCCCAACTCGCCAAGGTCCGCCGCGGCGACCAACTCACCGCCGGACAAACCGTCCGCAACCGCCTCCAGGCCCTGCCCGGGCGTCTCGTCAACCACAGCGGCCGCACCATCCTGCGCCTCCCCGCCCGATGGCCCTGGGCGACCACCTACCACACCGCACTCACCAACATCCGCGCCCTACCCCAACTCTGCTAACCACCCCAGATCCCCGATCGCAGCGGACCCCACCGACCCGACGCGCCCCGAACCCGCCCCAAGCGGCGAATCGCCAGCCCAACACGCTCCACACCCAGCGCGAACCACCCCCGACGCCGCCGACCGCCGCCAACCCGCGCAGTACAGTCGTGCTACACTTTCTGCATGAGCACGACGACGACTATCAGACTCGGCGACGAGGACAGGATGCTGCTGGCCGAGCTCGTCCCGGAGTTCGGCGACCAATCGACTGTCATCCGGCAGGGAATCCGGTTGCTCGCCCAAGAAAGCCGACGGCGCGAGACGCTCAATGAGGTGCTCGAAGCGTGGGAGGCAGAAGCCGGACCCCTGGACGAAGCTGAAGTCGACTCGATGAGCCGCCGCTACTTCGATCGGTGATCCTCGACGCGGGTCTGCTGGTTGCGTTGGATCGCGGCGAGAGTGCGGCGCGGTCCTTCCTGGCAGCGTCCGTCAGAGCCGACGAGGCCCTGCACACAACTGCGCCGGTACTTGCCCAGGTCTGGCGCGACGGCGCGCGACAGGCCCGTCTGGCCCGCATCGCGCAGTCGATGATCGTGCATCCGTTCGCAGCGGACGACTACAGCGCAGTGGGCCGGCTGCTCGGCAGATCGGGCACCGGCGACGTCGTGGATGCGCATCTCGTCGTGCTTGCCGCGCAGATCGGGCACAGCATCATCACCTCGGACGCGGGGGACTTCATCGCACTCGCCGGCCACCTCGGGATCGCCGCACCGAGGATCCATCGCTGGTAGCGACCCGACGACCGCTCAGCGCCCGGCGACGGCAGCCCGGGGGCGAGCGCTGGAAGCTCAAAGCAACGCCGGAAATGTCCGTTATGTCAAGTAGTTCGCAGTTCGGCTGCCCCGCGCCGGAAGGTGCTCGGTTTATTGGCGCTTCGGAAATTAGCGGGGAGTGACGGTGGCGAGGAGCGCCCAGTTGGGTTTGCCGGCGTAGAGCAGCGCCCGGATGCGGTAGTGGGCGAAGCGGCGGAATCCGTAGGCGACGCGTTTGACGCGTTTTATGAGATTGTTGATCGCTTCGGTGGGGCCGTTCGAGACGTGGGCGCGGTGCCAGTTGACGATGTGGGTGTGCCAGCGGGCGAGGGTGCGGCCCAGGCGGCGCAACTCGGGTGGGTTGTCGGTGTCGGTGAGGTCGTCGGCGAGTTCGGTGAGGTAGGCGCCGGCGAC
>MKWU01000538.1_pt1 | contig 71749 bp, 79 predicted proteins | sample 809101 | NCBI WGS metagenome assembly MKWU01 (sample SAMN05860141, study PRJNA318959) | sponge metagenome | host: Aplysina aerophoba | place: Slovenia: Piran, Adriatic Sea, Gulf of Piran | collected 2013-05-07 | reverse complement strand
CGGTGCGCCGGTATTCACCAGCGACCTCCGTGATCAACACGTCTGCTGCGAACACACTGGACCCCTTCGCCATGTGACCGGCTTTCCCGGCCTCGGACTACTACGGGTCCTCCGCCCCATCCCACCGGCATCAGCCGGCAACAAGCCTTCCCGCCGGCCAACAAAATGCCGGGCCAGTGAGGGAACCGGGGGGATGGTTCCCACGTTCACTTCCCAACCGTTTGACAGGGTCGGCGTCCAACTATGCCCCTGCAACATCGCCACGGCTACGCCGCAGGCATTCACCGTGGCCTCCCGAGTCGGCGACATCAACCGACCAAAGAGTCACCGCACACAACAATTGGTGTAGCGGTGTGCGTTGCTGCGCGGCCCCGATCCGCCAGCCTCCAGCCGCTGGTTGTCTTGAGGAGCTTTCCGTCGCTGGTTCCTCACGTACGCCTTTCTGTCTTGCTAGCCGGACCCGAACCATCTGGCAGTACTGGTCCGTCCCGTCGTTGTCAGGGCTGCTGTCCACCCGAACCTCCCGTTCCAGAAGGTTCAGGCTGCCCCCAGCTTCACGTGCCCGCTGCGACGAGCACACAGCGGTGTCCTTTCACCACCGCACGGTTAGAAAACGCCTCGTGGCGCTCGATATCGGCGAGCCACAGCCGGTCCGGACGGTCGGCTTCGAAGCTGCCGTCTACCAGATCAGCCGGCCTCGCCGCGTCCTCGTCAGGGATGGTTGTGCGTTTGGTTTCGCCTCTGACCACGCCTTTCAGGCCTTCGAGGCGCATCAGTCGTTCCACTGTGCAGCGGGCCACCTCGACCCCTTCACGGTGAAGCTGGCGCCACACCTTGCGGGCACCGTACACCCCGAAGTTCGACTCCCACACCCTCCGGATCTGAGACCGCAACTCGCTATCCCGGCGGCTCCGGGCCGAGCAGCGCTCCGGTTCGCGTTCGCGCCGTTTGTGCTCGTAATAAGTAGACGGGGCGATCGGCAACTCAGCACAGATCGGCTCGACCCCGTAGGTGTCCCTGTTCTCGTCCACGAAGGCGGTCATCTGCGCGGTCGGCGGTCGAGCTCCGCCTGCGCGAAATACGCAGACGCCTTCCGCAAGATCTCATTCGCCCGCCGCAACTCACGGTTCTCCCGGCGCAGATCCCCCAGCTCAGCCAACTGATCCGAGCTCAACCCAGGCCGCAACCCCTGATCCGTCTCAGCTCTACGCACCCACTTGCGCAACGTCACGGACGAACACCCGAACTTCTCCGCGATCGAACAGATCGCCGCCCACTCCCAACGATGCTCCCCCCGGTGCTCCAACACCAACCGGACAGCCCGCTCCCGGACCTCTGGTGAATATGTGATCGGTCTACCCATGACTCCATTATCTCCCAACTAATCGAGTCTCCGGGGTAACCGGGGCGGTTCAGGGCACCTTCAGTATGAGTGAATTTCAGTGATCGCCAACAAGACTCCCACACCGACAACAGCAGTGCCCAAAACCCACGAAATCGCGCAGCCTCAAGAAGTTAGCTCGGGCCGGGTCGACCGAGGCCCGGCTGCGCGAGCGGCGGGTTCTCCATTCGATGTGCGTCAGCGAGTGGGAGATCCACGACTTGCTCCCCTACCGCCGGGGCGAAGGATTGCTCGGTCGCTGCTGGCCAGCATCGCCGACCCGATCGCGATGTTCATCCGAAGTAGTCCGCATCGGCGGCAACCGTCGGCGTTGCGGCCACGCCTGTGACGTAGGAGACTGCGCGGCAACTAGCGGACCTTCCCCTGGATCAATTCGCGGTACTCGCACCCAACCTCACGCCTCCAGCCACTCGTCGGCGAGTGTTTGAGCATGCTTAGCGTTTCCCGTCATCACGAGTTCCACAGCTTGGTGGTAGAGGCTGAGCGCTCCCTCCGGATTCTTGGGAGGCCGCACGGCTAGGCGGGCTATATCGCCTGGTTCGAGCTTGAGTAGGCCCTGCGGGTATCGCCGGACCAACTGAGCCCTCGATTTTGACGTAGTTGAGGAGAGCATCGACAGGCACCACGCGGCCTGCTCATCGGGGCTTGCGATCGTGGGGAACCGCACGCCGTAGAGCGTGTTCGAGGCCGTGAGTCCTGGCTTGCGATTGAGTGCCACCCAAGGCCTTGCCATGGACATACCCGTCAAGAATCCGTCGAAGGGCTCGGGGATCGGTACGCGGTACCAAGGATCGCGGTGCCTAATCTTCGTCGCTTCTCGACGGCATCCCCCCTCTTCTGCAGGTAGGTCAAGGTAAGCCCGGACGGATGGGTGCGAGAGGTCTGCATCTGAAGGGCTAAAGAGCCACACACGCTCTCCGGCTGCCCAGAGTTTAGTCCAAGCGTGTTCGCCGATTTGTGAGCCAGTGATGTGGTGAGCCTTCGATAGCACCGGCCATACGGCGGAGCACGGGAGATTGAGCGCAAGTCGCTGCTCCTCATTGAGCAGGAAGTAACTTGCATGGCCTGTTACAGCACCGATGCGAATATGAGCGATTTCGCCAAACTGGACCTGGCCTTCTGGCAGGCATGGCTCGATTGAGCGCATCTCTTTGGGGGTCAGCGCTACTTCGGACGCGGAGACCGCCTGGTTCAGGGCTGACAGTTTCGGATGGTTGATGACATGGGCTCTGCGACGCGGCTGTCGTCCGAGTCCCCGTCCCACGAGCAAGACGGAACCGTCGGCGACCGTCTCGAACATTGGCACGGAAACACGGTGCACGTCGAGTTCCTCGAAAGATGACTCGCACATGCTCCTGAGTGGGCCAGCGTAGTTCGCGTACTCCCAGGCAGCCGGCAAAACGTAGGCCAGCGATCCGCCAGGTTTCAGCAACCGCATGCCCGCAATCAGGAACGCCACCCAGTAATTGGCTGTCCGCGGAATGCTCAATCCGTCGAGTCGTGTCTCCAGGGCTGGGCGTACCAGCGCCTCTTGGAGCTCTCGTAGTCGCACGAAAGGAGGATTGGCAATGACGCGATCGAACCTCCGATCGGTTCGCTGCGCCCAATGCAAGAAGTCAGTGCTCAGTAGGCTCTCCACCCCGAGGTTGTCCAGCGCAGGCAGGTTTGCTTGTAGATCGATCGCCAAGATCGACTTGGCGGGAACACCAGCTCGAAGCGCGGCCTCGATGAGGCGCCCAGAGCCCGCGCTCGGGTCTAGCCACAAGCCATGCTCCGTCGTACCCACCGCCCGAACCAAGGCGTCCGCCAGGAGATCAGGCGTGTCCGCCATGCCCTTGTGTGGTGGGAGGGGCGAGGTGGCTGCGTCTGGCTCCGGGCTACTCATCCCAAGACACATTCCAGAGAGTTTCGAGAACGCTCTTGTTATCATCTCGGACTGCACCTAACGCATCCGCGAAATACCGGTCGAGCAGGTGTCTCTGTGAGACTCTTCTCGAACCCTTCCATGAGTCCTCGCGCCTGATCTTTTCGAACTCTCGTTGGTAAAACGTCGCTGTGACCAGTTCTGAGGCAAGCGTGAGGTCGACTGGCATGTGGAGCAGACGTGGCACGGCTAGTGCTTGCGGGAACCAATGAAGTTCCTCCATCCGCGACTTTCCGCCCACCTGTGCGTGGTACTCAGGACCAGGTTGCTTTGGGTTTGCGAGATCGAAGTGAACTCGCAGCATTACACGGCCGACTTCGGAGTTGATCGTGTCCGATAGCTCTGATGCATCCCACTCCTCTCTGAAGTAGATGCGGGGGTCTAGGCACCACACGCGTAGGACGACGCCTAGATGAACAGGCCTTTCGGCCGGCTCAGCGTCCCAGCGTGCTTTCGTGGACAAGTCGACACGAAGCCTCAACCCATCAACCTGAGTAGGCTTGAACCTCAACGGATCACTCGGATGGATGCTGAACCCCCAAGGCCTTGCCTTCCTCTCCCGCCTACCCTGCCGTCTGCTCTCATCCCACTGGCGCTTCGACTCCCGAAGCATCGACTTAGCCCTCTCGACCACCACTGGAGCCCTGTCATCAAGAATACGGCGGAGGCGCTTCTGGATGGTCTCCAAACTTTGCTCAACTTCTCTGGCTTTGAGTGCCATTAGCCCGATGCCCGAAGCTCATCGAGTCGGGTTCGGCTTGCGGCCTCAACATGCATCTCCTCGACATCGTTGCTCTCTCGGACCGCCTTGAAGGAGATACGCGCACTCTCCATCACTGGAGGGCGTGAATCGGGCTGATAGGGAAGCGAGGTTTCAATGCGAACCGGGACTTCCAAGAGGTAACAGACGGTATCTGCAGGAACAGCGCCGGTCTCGACATCTTTCGATGGAGCGAGTTCGAACCCCAGCATGTTGGCAGACGCCAGACGAAACCTTTCTCTCAAGCCCAGTTCACTGTTCGAGGTTCCGGACAGCCGATACGCGATATCGAACAGCTTGTGACGCCACCAGTAAGGCCCCTCCTCGCAGAATGGCCCTCGATACTCAGCATCTCTCAGCAGGTCCAGCACTTGCTCCCGCTTGAAGTCATCCAACGAGACCCCGACAGCTGTTGCTGCGTGAGCGGTGGTGTAGAGCACTCCCGGATAGCGAAGAAGCACGGAACGAATCCAATGGGCGGCCTCGAACTCCCTCCAGTCGTCAGGAGGCGGTAGTGCCTCTTCAGCCTTCTCCCATCCGACATCGTCAGTTTGCAGCAATCCCAGCAATGCCGGAAGCGAACGCCCGCTGCTCTTGCGGAGTCTTTGATAGCCACGTGCAAGCGAGACCAGCTTCGCATAGGTGGCGAGAGGGTCGGCGTCAAGGCCGGTGTCCTTGTACATGATGTCGTCGAAGGTCGATCCAGCCCTAGCCGTTCGCTGTGCGGCGGTCCATGCTGGCAAGTTGCTCCGAGTCAGCAAGACAATCGGGTACGCTGGCCGTACCTCCCTCAAACGGGCCGCGAACGTCATGCCCATATAGGGTGCGACCGAGCCACTCACTTGTCGGGTATCGAGTTCGTAGTCGACTAGGAACAGGTCAGCGTTTGCTGATAGGACCTCCTCCAAATCAAGGTCCGGAGGTGGTGGCAGTGCGAAGACCTCGATTTCGTCATCGCTGAGATCCTGGATGCGACGAGGGAGATGCTTTCTGTCCGTTTCTGCATCGTCGACCAATACTACCCTGAGAGTCATGTCCTACCCCGATTCGGTATAACGAGTTCGATTGTGGTCCGCCAAGGATCCGTTGCGTCTACAAACTCAGCGTCGCCACCCCAGGCGCGAGCTAGGTCGCGCACTATCTTGAGTCCGAGGCCCGTCCCTACGCCCAGGACGGGGTCCGGTTGACTCGTTGTGAAGAATGGCTGAAAGACATCCTCTCGGCTTTCTGGCGTGATCCCGACGCCGGTGTCGGATACCTCCAGCGTGAACCTGTTGGGCGTCGTCGTGGCATTCACGCGAACGCGCCGTTCTGTCCCCTCTCGTACTGCCTTGAAGGAGTTAGTCACAAGGTTGAGAAGCACCGCATAAACTTCGGCCTCGTGTAGCGGGGGCGTTCTTACCGCGGGGGGAACATCATTCTCCAGACTGATGCCGAACCGGCTGAGGTAGCCGCTGAAGCCTCGACTCAGTGACTCAACTAGCGGTCGGAGGGCGAGCGACCGCCGCCGTGTGCGCGCCCCTGGATCTAAGAGCAGTCCAACGAGGGACCCCTGGCCAGTCGCCATCGACGACCAAGACCGGAGATCGTCGAGTGTCTGCCGGAATTCATCGAGGTGTTCGGGTGGCACCTGGTCAGCGGTTGACTCGAGGCTAGCCACTATCCCGTCGAGTTGCCCGGCCATCGCGCGAAGCGTGTGGTCGAATACCATCACGGTAGTGCCGGCCGACCCAAGGACCCGAAGCATCGAGAGCTCGGAGACATGAGCCTCGGCCTCTTGGACCAACAGGGATTCCGCGTCATCAAGCGAAGTAGCGACGATCTGCCTGATGTCTTCGGGGATGGCGGTCTCGCGCTCGACGGTCTCCCGAACCGATCGTACAGCGTCTGCGGATGTTCGCGGTTCCTCAGTGTCTATTCGTCGTGGCGTCCGAGTTCTCTCCCGCTCCCTGGCATAACAGACTGTCATCCAGTCGATACCGCCCCGAACGAACCGCTTGAGTTGGTTGTAGGTGTCGTTCTGGACCAGCCGCTCCCTGCTGATACTGACCATTAGTCCGGGGTTCCGATCCCTGGAAAGCGACACGGCCCCGAATAACTGCATGTTTCCAGGGAGCATGAGCATCGGACGGGCGAGGCCAGTGGCCTGCTCCTCGAGGAGCGTGTCGAGCGTGGTTATTCGCCTGGCTCGATCTTGATCAAGGCCCAACCAGTCGTCTCCGGGCGAACCATAGGAGAACACCTGGAACCCATCCAAATAGATGCGGACGCCACCACGTTCCCTGCCGAGGGCTCGAGCCTCCGCAAGGTTGTATCCCGTTCCCCTGAAACGACCTCCTTTGTACACCATCATCCGGATCGTGAACGTCACCCCAACTAGATCCGGGACCAGACGATCGCCGGGCACATGCCGCAACAGGGCTTCGCTCTCGAGGATCTTAAGCTCGTACCTCGGCTCCCCTCGACTCGTCACGCTACCCCTCAGCACCCCCCAGGCCGCTTCCATGAACGGGTCCCCGATGGCCCCCTCGAACCTTGGGAACTCGGGCGCGATAATCTCAGCCTCGAAACCGGGATCGGCTTCGTACCCGCTCCGCCGAACGTACCCCCCCACCTCGTCGAAGTTCATCAAGTCGCTCAGCTCCGACTGAAGCTCGGCAAGGTCCCTTGCCGTCCAGGTATCCGTCAACTGCCTTAGACGGAGCGTCGTCCCAATCGGCTGCTCGTCAACAAGAAGCTCCCGCGTAACACTCGTCGTCACGTCGGAGAGATCCCGGCCCGGCTTGAAGTCTCCCCAGTCGAACTCCGCGGTAACGCGCTCCAAGGACCCGGACACTCTTGAAATCGATTCGAGCGAGAGGCGAGACGCTAGCCGCCCACATGCGAAGCGCCCTACTCCTTTGGCCCCCGTCCTCCGTCGACCAAACCTTGCCGACCGCTCCCTCACCTTGGCGTCGTCTGTGGCAATTCGCATCCATGCGCGCTTCATGGCATCTAGGGTCATCCCCGAACCGTCGTCGAGGACGACGATTGACCCGCTTGAGCCGGTCACCTCCTCAAAGCTCACGATCACGTGATTCGCGTCAGCGTCGTATGCGTTCTTGATGAGTTCAGCCAGGGCCACCGAACGACGAGCAACCAGCCGTTCGCCCAATTCAACGAGCAACGCGGCGTCCACCTCGAACGGTAAGCTGATAGTTTCGCGCTCAATCATGCTGGCTGGCTGGCTCCGACGGAATCACTGTTGGCTGTCGCAACACCACCTCACCCGGCGCCTCCTCACGTTTACGGGGACATCGCTGACTTGCTCTTGCAGCCTACTCTCCGATGTATTCCGGGGCACCAACTCGTCCTCCCGGCTGCACGACGCGTCGATGATGGCCACCGGCCCACGCCAGTCCGGCCCTAGCAACACCATCTTGACCTCATTGGCCCCGGACGGGTTCGGAGATCTGGGTGAATCTCAGTGATCGCCAACACGGAGGCACGAATGCAGCCCTCTCTAGATGAGCGGGTGGGCTGGCATCGCTGTGCTGTGGCCTCGGGGGTTGGGGTTCTGATGGTGCCACCGCCGGCAGATTGGGCGATCGATGATGGCGACCGCCGAGACTACCCGGCGTCGATCAGCGATATTCCACACGCCAGGCGTGGTGCTGGAGTATGTAAGTTGTCGAGTACCCTCGGGTGGGTCCGGGTTGGTTTACCACGGGCAGGACTGGATGTTCGGGGTTGGCTGCGTCTGGGCGGTGATGGCCTACGTGTTGTTTTGGCCGTGCTGGCATCGCCCACGACAACCCGTTCGTCGTTATAGGTGGTCACCGGTGCTGCGGGTTCCGGTCCGCGAGACCAGTCTGGGTCCCTGCTCGGGAATGGACGCGACACCCCTGGTCTGACCCGAGTTTGGCGGGTATTCTGTGTTTTGCCTGGTCGGGGGGGTTTGGTGGTGGCGTGTTTCCACTACATGGGCGGTGTGGCGGGCTGGTGGTGGGGTTAGGTGATGGTGGGGTTGTCCCAGGTGCGGGTGTCTGTTCCGATGGCGGTGAGTGTTCGGGTTTGTAGGGGCCTGCGCCGGGTGGTGAGGTGGATTCGGCGGCCGTTGGCGCTGAGTTGGTGGCGGCGGATGCGGTTGAGGTCGCATAGGGCTCGGGTAGCGGTGAGGGCGTGGTTGATGAGGGTTTCGATTAGGGCGGCGTAGACGCAGGACAGCGACGTGGCCGCGGACTCGTTGTTCGGTCCAGTGCCGCACGGGGCGGAGCCGTAGGTGATCTCCGACGACCCGGAAGCGTGCTTGGTCTGCTGCGAGGTGGCGGTAGTAGCCGACGACTTGGGCGGTGTTGGCTTGGGTGGGTGTGAGGCTGGTAGCTATCACGTTGGGGCCGGCGAGGAGTTCTTCGTATGTGTGGGCGTCTTCGTTGTAGTGGTAGAGGAACCGGCCCGGTCCGATGTCTGTGTCGAAGAGCCGGCCGGCGCCAACGGAGGCGAGGATGCGCTGGGCGGCTGCCCCTATTTTGGCGGGGTCTTTGAGCCGCCCGGCACGGACGCGGTCCTCCAACGCGCTGAGTTTGGCTTCGGTGGCGGCGACGATCTCGGCTGTGCGGGCGGTGTCACGCCGGGCGCGGGCGTCGGATTCGACCACAACCGCGCGGGTGCCGTCATCGAGCGCCACATCGGCGGCGCGGCAGCGGCGCTGGGCGATTTCAACCCAGGCGGTATCATCGTCGATGGCCGCAAGGGCCTGTGCGGTGACGGCGTCGCGGCGTAGCTTTGTGGCCAATAGGTGGTCGAACCCGGCGTCGGTGACCGCTTCGACGTTGGCTACCGAGATCAGGCCCCTGTCAGCGACCACACAGATCCGGCGCAGCGCGAACCGTTCCGCGAGATCGGCGAGAACGGCGGCCAGGGTGGTGGCGTCGTTGGTGTCCCCCGGAAACACATGATGCGAGATCGGGATCCCGTCTGAGGTGCCAACAGGCCGATCACTATCTGGGGCCGATCGCCGCGATGGTCCCGCGAGTACCCGAACGCCCGGGAAGGGAAACGCCCCGACGGCCGTGTCGAACCCTCGAAATACGTGGAAGCCATGTCGTAGCACACCAGCCGAAGGTCCAGGTTCGCCAAGTCGCACAACCGCGCATACAGATGTGTTTCGGTCTCGTCTTTGGTAGCGGCGACCGCGTCCAAAGCCCGGTAGTACTGATCGGGTGACGGAGCCGGCCAGCCATCGGGCATGACCACATCAGAAGCCGTCCACTCCACCAGCCGCCGCTTTGAGCACGGCGCCACCAGCCGGTTGGCCACCATCGCGAACACAGCATGCTCCAGGGCCTTCGCGCCCCGCGTGGCGCCGATCTGGGCGAACCAATCCCCAAGGCCCAGCCGTTGCCACACCGCCCACACCCCAGGCGCTCCTTCAGCCGACAATGCGCCGACGTCGACACGTTCGCGTCCGCACACACCGTGCCCTACACCACGAAACCCCAGGTCAGCAAACTAACCACTCCCACCAACCTCTCCAACCCGCCAAACTCGGGCCTGAGGCTAAAGGTATCAATCCCCGGAGCCCTCTGTTGCCGTAAGTATGGCAACAGCGTCGGCTAACCGGACCAGATATCTGTGGGTTTGGAGGATCAGGCACAAGGTCGCCGCGTCGGTGAACACCGGTTCCCTACGCGTGTCGATCGTCTCCCGAGGGTGGACCCCGTAGTTGCGGAGGTCTCGAAGGTAGGCCGCGCAGGCGTGGAGTTCATCGGCTGTTGCCTTTAAACGCCCGACTCGGCGCATCAGTTCACACACACGTTTGATCACCTTCGCGGTCTGGTCGCTGTCGAGCGCCTTAGCCAGTTGTGTATCGTGTTCCCGGAGTCGTTTTCCTGCCGCATACCAGGCGCCTTCGGAAACCGCTCCGAGAAGATTGACAGCCGCAAGGTAGAGGCCGTGGCGATACGCGGCGAGGGCTTCCTCGAGACAGCGCCGCGTACGCTGGTCGAGTCCAAGCACGCCGAGGTCTACGGTGAACAGATCTACATCACCTAAGCCGAACGTGTCCCACAGCCCCGAAGCTGCGTATCTGTCTGCCACATTGCCGGGCTCATCGAACCCGAAGTCGTATGTACCGGCTCCGTTCCTCCGCCTGACGGGAATAGCGGCCTTGCCAGGTTTGCTCGCGGCAACGGCACCTCGCCGCGCCAGCTCATCGATCGCTATACGGGCTGCCCTTAGGTTCCGTTGCCTGGCAACCACAGGTGCATCACGGTCAGGTTCCCAACCCGGGTCGTGTTCCGATGGCAGCCGGATGTGCTCATCTTCGGCGGCCATGCGCGGGATGCCGGCTTCGTCGTTTAGCACCTCAACCAGATCGCCGTATCTCACCGAGGCTCGGACGCCGAGACAGTCCACGATCAGTGTCTTTGCTCGTATTATCTCGGCTCGGGTGGGGGTCATCGCCTTCTCAAGCCCGTCTTGGAGTTGTTTCCTGAGGGCTCTTGGGATATCCATCACCAGCGCCCCAGCCGACCTGAGGGCCGACCCGTAGCAGTTGCCACAGCAGCGTCTTTCTTGCTCGCCTGATCGTAAGATTAGGTCCGTTCGAGCTGGTCACCCGGAAACGGACAGGCGCTTGCCACGCGCCGGCCCGTTCATGCGGCGGCAGTAGGGTTCCATAACCCCCAACCCGGAGAGGAACACAAAGCATGGACGACGAGTACGCCTGGCCGAAGCCGGGGATGAGCCTGTTCGAGACGACCAACCCGCACGATTGGCGTGCCAACGCGTGTATGCCGTATCAACCTGACTGGGTCTTATACCAAAGTGGCTACCAACTTGCAGCCGAGTTGCTGATGGCCCACACCGCGTCGGGCAAAGACCAGGACCTGTTGATCTACCCGATCCTGTTCAACGCGCGTCAAGCGATCGAACTCGGACTCAAAGAGACCATACGGCTCGGGAACCGGCTCCTAAACCGTGACGGACCGTACCCAAAGCGTCACGAGTTGACCCCTCTATGGCAGATGGCCAAGGGTTTACTCGCCGAAGCCGCATCTGTCCACGATCCCGAAGCCCTAGACGAAGAGGCAACCGGAGCATTCGAAGAGCTCATCAAAGCGCTCAATACTGTAGACCCGGGGTCGTTCACCTTTCGCTATCCCACCGACCAAAACGACCGTCCGTCGTTCGATGCCGAAGATGGGATAGTCCCCAACCAGATCAACACCCGAGACCTCAACCACACCCTCAGTGCAATGTTCAACTACCTCACCGGTACCACAGAATGGCTAGCAAACATCATCCACACCCTCCAAGACATGCAAAGCTACAGCTACTAACTCGAATGTATAGGCCCTCCCAAGGCGAAACCGTGGACTGACAGCGGAACCACCCGGTACCGCATCCGGACGGGCCACCCCCCGGAGCCTCGGTCAGAACGCCCATCGACGACGGCCGATAGCGTCTCTAGCCTCTACCATCACCTGGCCGGTTGACGTTGCGACCTCGCATGGGTACGCGCTAGAACTACGCGGCCAGTGCTGGGCTATTCTGACCCTCAGGAGTCCGGACTGAGCGAGGTCAATGGTCACCCGACTTCCGGAGCAGGGCTGCAACCCTGGGCACCTCTCGGAACCGACGTCCCCAGGGGTCGTCGAAGACAGCGGAACCACTGCACAGAGTCTTCGACCGGTAGAAGTGGTCAGTCTTCACTCTACGTTGACAGACAGCCCGGGCTAGTGGGATACCCAGCAGCGGTGCACGGATTGGGGGGATACACCGACTCTGTCGCCGATCTGCTGGAGGGTTGGTCCCCGGCTGCGGGCGAGGTTGCTGGCTGTCTTCAGGTCCGCTTCGAGACCTGCGAGTATTGCCAGCATGCGGAGGGACCGGGCGGCGATGTGCTGTACCTGCTGGATTGGCGAACGCTCAGCCTGCGGATGCGTGCCCCCGAAGCGGCGTCCTTTTCGTGATCGTTCTGTGGTTCTTGCCTATCCGCCGCTGATCATCTTTCTTGTGGTTCCTCCATTCCGGTAATGGCTGTGGTGCAGGAACCAGCCGATGTTTGCTGAACCTAGCCGGGGTCCGCGCACGTGCGCGCACGATTCCGCGCACGCTTTTCTTTGACCTGGGGTTTCGAGTCACCCGCCGGCGTCGGGTCGGGGAACGGTCTGGGACCGTTGATCAGGTCTATTACGGGTCCGGGATGACGGTCAGCGGACTTTGGTCGAGAGCGGCCCTGCCGTGTCCTCTCCTGACAGCAGTTCCTAGCCTGGTGAGGGATCTGTGCCGGGGCGGTGGCGATCACCGAACCCAGGAATGGCGGCTGCGGCAGCCGCTTTCAAGTGCTTTCGAACCTCGGGGGTTACTCCGGGTGGTCGAGTTCCGGCTGGTGGGCCGCAGCTTCCGCGGTTGAGGTGATCCGCGTCGGGGACCGTGGTGAGCATGGCTCTGAGCAGTTCCAGCCTGACGCCCTCCGGGCTTCGCGGCGAGGTGGAGATCAACCGGGGCGCACGACAGCAACCGCATCATCGCCTAGATTCCTGTTTGGCGGACACGGCTGCGGTTCTGTCGCTGTCCTGCGAGCCTCAGGGCTCGGCTGAGGTGGCGCTGGTACACAGCATGACCCCTCGTCGGCCCTCTCGGCCGGGTTCGTATGTCTGGGGGTCGGGATCCGGGGGGCTAGGAGGATTCGATCGGTGCCTGCGGGATGCGTCCAGTTCCCGGGCGTAGGGACTGAGATACCTCCCCGGGGGACCGGGGTATCCCGAGAGGGGGTACCGGTGTATCTGGGGGGCCGAGACGGGTGGTTCCTGGCTGCGGGAGCGACCACCACACCCTCCCAGATGAACCAGAAGAAGTGGTGGACCCCCTTTAGGATCTCACTCTGGTAGCCGTGCACCCGACACAGGTCCGCCAGGGCACTGGCCGCCGACGGGTCGCTTCGGAGCAGCTCGTGGCAGAACCCAGACGTCTGCCAGCGTATCGTGTCGAGCCGCTGCAGCCTGGTCCACCGAACCGACAACCGCCCCAGATCCACACCGGCCCGGCGGGCCAGAATATCCAACGACTCCCCGAACCCGACTCCCCGCGACTGCTGCACAAGATCGATGGCGTCGCCCCCCGAGACCGCAACCGCAACAAAGCCAGACACCCTTGCCAACAGCTGACCGACAACGACAGGGTGTCCCTATCGGCGTGGAACGGGCAGAGTGCTATGGCACAATGCCCTCCCACCGCGGTGAAGCAACGCCAGGGTTCCCACCCAACCGCCGCGTACTCCGACGCGTACTCCGGTCCCTGACCTGGGAGAACCCCGCGCCGGCTCCAGCACCGCCGGGCTAAGTCCTCCATGGCCCCTTCCTCTCGCCCACGTCGGCTACACCACCCTCGGTCCCCCCGACGGTTACCAATCGAGGCAAAGGCTGGCACTCCACGAGTCACACCCCGCCGGGCCCAACCTAGGCCGACGGCGCAGCGAGACACGACACCGCCGGACACGACAACATTGCACGGCCCCCCGCCGACAAGGCCCAGCCCCCAGGGACAACCCGCCACCCCGAGACGTTAGGCCCGTCTTCACCAAACCAACGGTGACCGGCCCCGCGTACTCCGACGCGTACTCCCCCGCGTACTCTGCCGCGTACTCCGGCCCCTGACCTGGGGTTTTACCCCGCCGGCAGCAACACCCAGAAGCTGGTCCCCAACCACCCCGGCGCTGCCCGGTGACAGAGGTACCCACCCCCGTTTACGGCTGTCGCCGCCTAGTCGACCGCCCTAGACGGTCCCACAAACTGCATCCCGCCGGCCGCTACCGGCTGTCCCCCACCCCTTTCGGCCCCGCAACCGGGGGTCCTCTAGTGCCTCCGACCCCACGGCGGCGGCCTGGACAGGCTCGGAGAGGCTAGAAAGCCAGGTGGGCATCCGGGAAGGGGGCCGGAGGCGGGGGTTCCGGGGCGGCTCCCCCAGCCGGGTGAAGCAGGTGTCTACAGGGACGCAGGCTGGCGGACGATCCTGGGTTTATTGCGGGGTTCTTGACCTGGGAGATCGTGCGGGTTCGCCGTCCGCCTCGGAGCGGGATCCCGGGTGTGCGGCGGTTCGGTGGCCGCAACGTCGGGGATGGAGGGTGGGGGGGGGTCGAAGGAGGGGCGGGGGGGGGGAGGGGGGCGGGAGGTCGGGGATGGGGGGTGGGGGTGCGACGAAGGTGGTGTGGTGGAGAGGAGGTGGGTTTTCTTCTGGAACTGGTGATCCAGGGGAGGCGGGAGGCGGGGAGGCGTGGGGTCGGGGGGCTGGTCGGAGCTGCGGTGGCAGGGTGTGTCGGGTACCCGGGGGTGGTTACGTGGGTAAACGGAGGGTGCCCGTGGTCGGATGGCCGGGGGTCGGGAAGCCGGGGGTACGTTTGCATTAAAATGCGGACACAGGTAAACACCCCCCTGTTTACCGCAGTACCCCCCTCCGGGTACCGCGGTATCTACCGGCTGTGTGCCCACCGTCATCAGGTTCACAGAAACCACCGCGCGATCACACCCTCTCTTGGTATTGGTAACTTTTCCGGGCAGGTTGTGATGATCCCGACTAACGGCAGCTTCGACCTGGTGGGCGTGATCGAGGTCGGGAGGGAGGACGGTACGCCGGTCCAGGAGTCGAGCCGCCGCGGCCATTCTTGGTGTTAGCTCGGGGCAATGATGCCGACCGAGGTTCGGTCCGAGCAGTTGGTGGACCATGTGGACCGAGTACTACAAGCTCTGTTGGCGTCCCGGTCCACGTCGGAGTCAGTCCGACACCGTGGAGGACGACCGACGGATAGGGGACCGGCAACACGTTCGAGGTGGTCAGTGCGGGAACGCCTCGGGACGAGCGACAATCCGAGCGGTCTCGGTCGCTCTAGGGGGTGTCTCCTGGGGCCTGGGTGTCTTGGAGGTTGGCCATGCGATCGCTCTTGGCCTCCGAGCGCGCTGACAGCCGCCTGTGTGATCGCATCTGGATCGGCTCCGGGGACAGATCCGCGATTCCGCCCCGGCGGCACCTACAGCCACCTCGGCAACTGTGTTGATCCACATTCTTCCGACTCTGTACGGAGCCACCGAATACCACAGGGCCGGCGAGACCAACGCCGGATGCCCACCACAGGGCAACAAGTATGCAGTCCCCTCTCTTGTGGCTCGACAGACCACGACGTGGTCTCGCAGCCAAAATGAACCGCGACGATGCACACGCCGCCTGCGACAGGTTTCCCCGTCCGCTGGATCAACACCCGCAACGACGTCTGGTCGCCACCCTCCGGCCCCGCAGCGAGCACGGCGATCGCTGCGGACGCGGCGCTGAAATGACCGATCCGGGTCCCACCGCACGCGACCAACCAAACGAAGGAAAGAACGGCTATACCCAACGGTCTACCCGACATCACCGATACCCACCCGGACAGTCCAGCTGGCCACGATCCGAACATCGCTTTCCTGATCGAAACCGGGCCTGGATGCCCACCGCGTCCAGCCAACTAGCAGCCCACCAGCCACAGGGGAAGAGATGCGAAGTCTTGCGGATCGGGTTGAACCCAACCCAGTCCGCAAGTCCGACCCGGTCTCGATAGAAGCTTCCGTCAAGGAGAACCCTCGCAGCCGTCCGCGGGTGATTGCACGGTGGTTTCTGTGGACCCGGCGGGGGTGCGCGGACAGCGGCTGGGTACCTCGGTACCTGCGAGGTGTGTACATAGGTAAACAGGGGGTGTTTACCTGTGTCCGCATTTTAATGCAAACGTAACCCCCCCCCTCCCCCCACCCCCCCCCCCCCCCCGCCCCGACCAGCCCGCCCCCCCCGACCCCCCCCGCCAAACCCACGCCTCCCCAAGATCACCCAGGTTCCCGAAGAAATCCACCTCCTCGCCACCTTCGTCGCACCCCCACCCTTCCCGAACCTGCAGCCACGGAACCGCCGCACACCCGTGATCCAGCTCCGAGGCCGGCGTGCCCGCACGATCTCCCAGGTCAGAGCCCCGTATCACACCCGGGAGAGCCCGCCATCCTGCGTCCTTGTAGACACCGGCTTCGCCCGGCTGGGGGAGCCGTCCCGGAACCCCCGCCACCGGCCCCCCTGCCGGTTCCCCACCGGGCCTCCCAGCTGCTCCAAGTCTGTCTAGGCCTCCGGTCGGCCGCCGCGGCGGGGCTGGATGCCCTGGAACCCCTGGTTAGCGGGCCGAAGTGGGTGGGGGACAGCTGGTAGCGGCCGGCGGGTTGCAGTTTGTGGGACTGTTTAGGGCGGTCGAATAGGCGGCGACAGCGGTAAACGGGAGGGTGGGTACCTGTGTCGCCGGGCGAACGTACGGATGGTCCGAGACCAGCTTCCCCGAGTTGCTGTCGGCGAGGTGAAACCCCAGGTCAGGGACCGGAGTACGCGGGGGAGTACGCGGGGGAGTACGCGGAGTACGCGGGGGAGTACGCGGAGTACGCGGGGTGGTCTTCGGTGTGGACCTGTGTCGCCGGTCCGGGCGGGGGGCCGGTAACTGTTGGTTGGGTGAAGACGGGTCCAACGTCTGGGGGTAGTGGGGTTGTCCCTGTGGATGTTGGGCCTTGTGGGTGGGGGGGCCGTGGAGTGCCGGGGGCTGCGTGGCCCGGTGGTTCTGGCGCGGGCGTGTTGTTTTTCCAGGTCAGGGGCCGGAGTACGCGTCGGAGTACGCGGGAGTACGCGGCGGTTGGGTAGGGAATCTGGGGTTGCTGCGCCTGGTGGGTGGGCATGATGGCATTGGAGGTGGTGGCGCTGGTCAAGGAGGCCACGGATCTCGTGGGTTTGATCGGCGAGGTGACTGAAGTCAAAGGGGGCCCGGCGCCGCCGATAGAGTACTCTGCCCGTTCGACACCGACAAGGGACACCCCGTCTGTCGGTTCGGCGGAGCGGGCGGCGGCGGTGGGACAGGATACGCTGGCAGACGTCTGAGTTCTGCTACGAGGTGCTCCGAAGCGACCGGTCGGCGGCTAGTGCCCGGGTGTGTCTGCGTGGCGTTGACGGCTTCCAGAGGGGGGGCCTTGGTGTCTGGGTCCGTGATATGGTCGCGGTGGGGGCCGGCTGTTCGTTGCCCGTATCGGCCGGGTTCTGCGTCCGGTGGTGACCGGACTTGAGAGGGTGTCTGGGTTTCTTGGCTGGGGACGGCGGCGGGGGGATGACACTACCGTCCGGTGGGGGGATCTCTGTACGGGTTGGGCCAGGCCCGGTATGTGGTTGACTGCCCGTCAACAGGGCGCTACTACCGGGGTGGGGATGAAGTCCTAAGAGATCACCTACGGCTCCGCCCGGTGCGGCACTGGACCGAACAACGAGTCCGCGGCCATGTGGCTGTCTGCGTCTACGCCGCCGTAGCCGAGACCCTCATCAACCACGCCCTCGCCCAAGCCGATGTCCGCGACCCCGACGTCGGCGCCCAACACCTTACCGCTGCTCGAGCCCTGCGCGACCTCAACCGTACCCGCCGCCACCAACTCAGGACCAACGGCCGCCGAATCGGACTCACGACCCGGCGCAGCCCCCTACAAGCCCGGACCCTCACCGCCATCGGAGCAGTCACCCGCACCTGAGACAAAGCCGCTATCACCTAACCCCCACCACCAGCCTCCCACACCGGCGATGTAGTGGAAACACGTCACACCCAAACTCCCCTCTGACCGCGTAAAACGCCGAAACACCCGCCAGATTCGGGTCAGGCGTTCGAGCCGATCGATGATCCTAAAGCAGACCTGAGCCGAGCGTGCGAGTTGGCGAGAAGGGGTACGGTGGCGTAGTCTCTAGCGAAGATGGCGATCACCAACCACGAACTGGCGGCGGGCGGCTGACGTTGGTGCGCTATGCAGGGCGTCCCGATGTGGGAGGGGTACTGCGCGTCGGTATTGGCGGGCGGTGGCTGGAGAACGTGAACCAGCGGTTACCGCACCGGGTATACCGCGTCAGGTCGGACGATCTGATCGTCCTGCTTGAGGGCATGGACGCCGCTTGGGACCAGTTCTCCCGCGACCGGTTCCCGCGGTCGAGTCGCAGCTACCTCCACCTGCTACGGGATTTGCGCGGCTGGTGCGCATACAACGACCGGTTCAGCTCGGAGGTGACCCTCCGTAACCCCACTGTTGCGAGATGGTGCTCGAGGAGTTCCGGGCGAGCGGGCCGGCGGTGCAGGTGGAGGAAGCCAGGCGAAACCTCCAATGCCGGATCCTGGCCCACCAAGCCGACGCAACTCCCGGTGCAGACCTGATGTCGCTAACCAAGGCCCTTCACGACATACGTTCTGCGCCGGTGCCCCCGAACGAAGAGACCGCCAAACTCCAGATTCTGGTACCCATCCTGCAGAGGCTCGGCTGGAGCCTAACTCGTCAGGAAGTCGTCTTCGAATACGTAGTTGACGGCGGAAGGATCGATATCGCCCTAAGCGAGCCTGACCGTATCGTCGCGTTCATTGAGGCGAAAGCACCCAGCGTTGACCTCGACCGTCATGTAGAGCAGGTCGTCAAATATGCGTTTGCGGAAGGGGTGGACATCTGCGTGCTCACCAATGGAATGGAGTGGCGGCTCTACCTACCGATGCAACGGGGGGCACGGTTTGAAGAACGCCGGTTCGCAACGTTGCTGACGAGACAGGATCCGCTGGAACAGCTCCGGTCCGATCTGGAAGCCTTCCTCAGCAAGACGAACCTCGTGGACGGCACAGCTCGACAGCTGGCAGAGGAGCGATGGACGCGAAGCCGGCGAGATGCGGTCTTGAAGAAGGCGATATCCGAAGCTTGGCGCCGGATGCTGACCGAACCAGATGAGGACCTGCTTGACCTAGTGAGCCAACGAGTCCACAAGCAAACAGGTCTCCAACCCACCAGAGAAGAAATCAAAAACACCATCGGACCGTTCCGGATGCCACACGACCCCCAACCACCAACTCCTCCACCCAACCCGCCCGTACCCACACCTCGGCCCGCTGATCCCGACTTCAAGCGCAAACCCTCAGGAATCCGGCTCTGGGGCAAGTACAAGGCGGCAAGCAGTTGGATACGTGTGCTGGTTCTCGTGCTCGACGGCTTACACGACCGCCACGGCCCCGACGCGTTCGAGAGAGTCCTCAGCCGCCTCGTGACCCGGCGACGCGGCACCCTGAGCCGTCCCTTACAGGTAACCAACACCGGCTTTTGGATAAACCGGAGTATTCCCATCCCGGAAATCCACCGGCGGTCCTATGCGAGTCTCAAGGAATTCGGACATCCCCCCGCAGACCTAGAGATCATCCACGACTGAGCGGAGCTGGGCCAACCGCCAACTCTTCGATACGTGAGCCGATGTTGCAGTCACGTTGGTGGAAGATTCGCCCACGCGTCCCGATCCGTTCCCGACCGAGACCAGTCAATCACGGGGGCGGAGGCGGCCGCTCGAGGAGTGCTGGAGTTCTCACACACCACCAAACTGCTTCAGGACGATCCCGAGTGGTGCGGAGCCTACGGCCAAGTGGCATCACCCCCAACCAGTGGAGTACGTCATCCGGCCCAATCTCCTCGGAGATGCGAGTAGGAGACTATGAAGCGGGCGCCGGGAAACGGCTGACGACTGTGTAGGAGCGGCCTCTCGCGCATGATCCGGCGCGCTACTAGGGACATACAGTGATAGCGGTGCGAGGCGAGGAGAGGCAGATGGCTAGCCTGAGGTACTCCCGGATAGCGCGACTCACACCAACGGCTTGTCGACGCGTGGGTGGTAGCAGCGATGTCGCGTGCGTAGGTAGAGAGTATCGCTGATCCCGAGGGTATCTTTCGCCGACGTTCCCGAGGCTTGGGGCGCGTGGAGGTTCGGGAGACCGAGGCCGCAGCATTGACGGACTTGGAGGCAGGTCTCGAAGGGTGAGTCAACCTGAAGGTCGCCGACGGGGACGATGACATTCCCGTCATAGGCGGGTATCCGGCTCGGTCCGTGACAAGCGGCCGCCTGTCGCCCGTCTCGAGGAGGGACCTGATCAGGTGCCTCAGAAGCTTCGGTTGGGAAGGTCCGTTCGAAGGGCGCCGCTGAACCGCCCTGACAACCGCCACACCCTTCCCACCAGCCCAACCACCACCAAACGCCTAACGACAATACGCCACATAACGATGAAACCCACAGGGAGCGGGTAGCCTGCAGTTCCGTGAACCCTGTCGGATATCTCTGGTAGGGGCCGATTCTGGTCGAAGTTCTGGCCCTCCCGTATCGTGTCCCCACCCTCGGCGCCGGACCTGGCCCTCGACACGACGAAGCGCACCCGGCATGTCCTGAGTCCCTCTAGCGGAGGGGCTGTTCGTTGCTGGATACGGGGTGACATGGGTTGATACAGCGAGTTCGGGGGTCATTCCACGATTAGTGCCACCAGTCAGCCTGAATGAGCGGTAGCCCAAAGAATTCGGGCAAGGGCGTTTAGGCTGAGATTGAGTCGCTCAGGGAAGGCCTTCGGGTGTTCCGTTGAGAGATGGTTGAGAGGGAGCGGATCTGTAGTCTGCCTGCACCGCTCTCAGAGAACTCGGGCTGCTTGATACCGTGACCCATCGGTGCGAGTCCTGTCCGGCTGGCCGGTTCGGTTCTGCCAGCTTCCTGAGGTCAGGGAGCGGTTCAGAGACGAGCGAAGACCTAGGCAACCTGAGGATTGAGGTGGGGAACGATGATCACCGGTGAGCTCAAATCCAAGATCGACGCTGTCTGGGACAACTTCTGGTCGGGTGGTGTCGCTAACCCGCTTGAGGTGATTGAGCAACTTACCTATCTGCTGTTCGTCAAGGCCCTTGACGAACAGCAGACGCTCGCGGAGAACAAGGCGAACCGAACCGGCCAGCCGATGGACACTGTCATCTTCCCAGAGGGCGAGCAGTTCTTGCCCGAGGGGCTCATCAGTAGCCGGCCATACAGTGACCTTCGCTGGTCGAGGTTCAAGCACTTGTCCGCGGTCGACATGTTCGACGTGGTCGAGAGGTACGTCTTCCCGTTCTTGCATCAGAGGGCGGAGGAGAGCACCCATGCCAAACACATGCGCGGTGCTCGTCTCACGATCCCCACGCCTGGGCTGTTGCAGAAGGCGGTGGACGGGCTCGACGGGATCCCGATGGAAGACCGGGACACCAAGGGTGATGTCTACGAGTACATGCTGTCCAAGATCGCCACCGCGGGACAGAACGGCCAGTTCCGGACGCCACGCCACATCATCCGGCTGATGGTCGAAATGGTTGCCCCTCAGCCAGGCGACACGATCTGCGATCCCGCGAGCGGTACGTGCGGGTTCCTGGTGGTAGCAGGGGAACACATACGCGTGCGCCATCCGAACGTGTTGACCGACCCAGCGAAGGCGAACCACTTCCACAGCACGATGTTCACCGGCTATGACTTCGACAACACAATGCTTCGCATCGGGTCGATGAACATGCAGATTCACGGAGTGCAGAACCCGAACATCAGCTACCGGGACTCCCTAGCCGAGGACCACGCCGGCGACATCAACGCCTACAGCCTGATCCTCGCCAACCCGCCTTTCGCTGGATCGCTCGACTACGAGGGCACAGCGAAGGACCTCCTGCAGGTCGTCAGGACCAAAAAGACCGAACTGCTGTTCATGGCGCTGTTCCTGCGGCTCCTCAAACCTGGTGGCAGAGCAGCGGTGATCGTGCCCGACGGGGTGCTGTTCGGCTCAACCAACGCCCACAAAGACCTCCGCCGCATCCTGGTCGAGGACCAGAAACTCCACGGCATCGTCTCGCTGCCATCCGGCGTGTTCAAACCCTACGCCGGAGTGTCCACCGCGATCCTGTTGTTCACCAAGACCAACTCCGGTGGCACCGACCACGTCTGGTTCTACGACCTCAAAGCTGACGGTTACAGCCTCGACGACAAGCGCACCCCACTACTCGACGACGCAAAGCGCGGCGTACTCACCGACGAAACGTTGACCGAGGACGAGCACGAGGAGAACAACCTCCCCGACGCTCTCACCCGCTGGCAGAAGCGCAACAGCACAGAACTGAAACGTGATCGCACGGAGCAGTCCTTCTGCGTACCGAAGGCCGACATCGCCACCAACAACTACGACCTCAGTATCAACCGCTACAAAGAAATCATCTACGACGAGATCGAATACCCACCACCAGCCCAGATACTCGACCAACTCACCGCACTCGAAACAGAGATACAGAAAGGCTTCGACGAACTCAAGGCGATGCTGGGATGAAGACGATTCAGATCGGTTCGGCTGTACAGAACATTCGGAAATGGGATCCTCGAAAGGCTTCCTCTAGCTCGTTCACCTATGTCGATCTATCAAGCGTTGATCAGGCATTGAAAGAGATCACGTCGCCGCCTATGCTCCAGGCAGCCGAAGCGCCGAGTCGAGCGCGTCAACTGGTCGCGGCCGGTGATGTTCTGGTCTCGACGGTTCGACCAAATCTAAATGCCGTGGCTTGTATCCCACCTGCCCTGGATGGCGCAACGGCGTCGACTGGCTTTTGCGTTCTCCGACCCAAGCCGCAGGAGCTCGATAGCCGCTATCTCTATCACTGGGTACGCACCACCCAGTTCATCGGGCGAATGGTTCAGCGTGCAAGAGGAGCCAGCTACCCGGCTGTCACGGACAAGGTTGTAAAATCGTCTGAGATTCCCCTACCGCCGATTGAGGAGCAGCGGCGGATTGCGGCGGTGCTGGATGCGGCTGACGCGCTCCGAGCGAAGCGCCGCCAGGCTCTCACCAAGCTCGACTCCCTGACACAAGCCATCTTTGCTGACATGTTCGGAGACCCCGTGGTCAACCCGAGGGGTTGGCCAATGGACACGCTGACCAAACTCGGCGATCTCAACCGTGGCGTTTCAAAGCACCGCCCTCGGAACGACCCAGTGCTTCTTGGAGGGGACTGGCCTCTGATCCAGACGGGCGACGTGGCCTCATCCGGTGGCTACATAACAGAGTACACGGCGACGTATTCGGACGTGGGCCTGGCGCAGAGCAAGATCTGGCCAGTGGGCACGCTGTGTATCACGATTGCGGCGAATATAGCCAAGACCGGAGTCCTCACCTTCGAGGCTTGCTTCCCCGACAGTGTTGTCGGGTTTATGGCCGGATTCGAAGGCGCAGGCGAGTACGTCCGCTGCTTCCTGAGATTCCTGCAGCCAATCCTTGAAATGCAAGCTCCGGAGTCAGCGCAGAAGAACATCAATCTCAAGATCCTGCGTGGGCTTCAGGTGCCGATTCCGCCACAGGAGTCGATGACGGAGTTCGCCGAGCGCGTCGGTGAGGTGAACGGTTTGAGCCGTTGCGGGTTACGGCAACAGGCGAGCCTCGACACGTTGTTCACTTCGCTGCAGCAGCGTGCATTTCGGGGTGAGTTGTGAGCCAGTTTTCGTTTCTCGAGTCGGAGTTTTTGGTTGAGTTCCGGTTGGCGTCGTGGGCGGAGCGGCTTGTGTTGTCGGATCCGGGTTCGGCGGTGATCTATGCGTGGAGGTGTTTGGAGTCGGGGGTTGGGTGGATGTATCGGTATGACCGTGGGCTTCCGCAGCCGTATGAGGACGAACTTGACGCGTGTTTGGGTGAGCCGGCGTTTAAGGCGTTGGCGGGTGGTCGTGTCTTTGGTTTGGCTCGGAAGATTCAGCGTGCGGGGGAGCGTGCGGTGCAGAGGTCGAAGCCGCCGTCGGGGCTGGAGGCGGTTGAGGTGGTCTCGGCGTTGTTCCAGTTCTGTGTGTGGTTGGCGTTCACTTATGGTCGTTCGGCCAAGCCTGACCCTTCGGTGCGTTTCGACCCCAGCATGCTCGGAGACGACGGCAGCGCAGTGCCGGCTTCGTTGAAGGACCGTCAGGATCTTGAGGAGCGGTTGCTGGCCTGTCGGCGGTTAGCGGAGACGCCCCAGACAGCCGGGGAGCTAGCGGCTGGGTTAGGCGGGCTGCGGGCTGAGGTGGCGGCGGCGAAGAGGGCAGCTGAGTCGATCCCGATCGAGGTATTCGACTGGTCGGAGGCGGACACGCGCCGGTTCAAGATTGATGCGCTTCTGGCCGAAGCGGGGTGGACCGGCTTCGTCGACGGTTACGACATTGAGTACGAGGTACACGGGATGCCGTCTGAGTCGGGTGTCGGTTATGTCGACTATGTGCTGTGGGGTGCCGATGGGTTGCCGTTGGCGGTGGTGGAGGCGAAGAGGACCCTGGTTGACCCTCGGGTGGGGGAACAGCAAGCCAAGCTGTACGCTGATTGCCTTGAGGTTGAGACCGGCCAGCGTCCGGTTGTGTTCTACAGCAACGGTTATGCGCACTGGTTCTGGGATGACACCCGGTATCCGCCACGACGAGTGCAGGGTTTCTACACCGGCGACGAATTAGCCCTGCTAGTCCAGAGACGCTCAAACCATCTGCCTCTGCCGGCGTTGGGTATCAACGAGTGGATCGTGGATCGTCATTATCAGCAGCGAGCGATTCGGGCTGTTGGTGAGCATTTCGAGGATGACAAGCAGCGTAAGGCGCTGGTGGTGATGGCCACGGGTGCTGGGAAGACCCGCACTGTGATTGCCCTTACGGATCTGTTGATACGGGCTGGTTGGGTCAAGCGGGTGTTGTTCTTGGCTGACCGTACGGCGCTGGTGAACCAGGCGGTGAACGCGTTCAAAGCCCATTTGCCGGATTCTGGGCCGGTGAACCTGGTCACTGAGGGTGCCGAAGGGGGACGGGTGTATGTGTCGACCTATCAGACGATGGTCGGCAAGATCGACGAATATCGGTCTGACGGCACCCGCCGTTTCGGTGTGGGCCATTTCGATCTGGTGGTGATCGACGAGGCGCACCGGTCGGTTTACCGCAAGTACCGGGGTATCTTCGACTACTTCGATTCGCTGTTGGTGGGACTGACCGCTACCCCCAAGGACGAGGTCGACAAGAACACCTACGACTTGTTCGATCTTGAGACGGGGGCGCCCACCGATGCTTACTCGCTCGATGATGCCATCGGGGACGGGTACCTCGTTCCACCCCGGGGTGTGTCGGTGCAGTTGAAGTTCGTACGCGAAGGCATCCGCTACGACGACTTGTCCGAAGACGAGAAAGCAGCGTGGGATGAGCTTGACTGGGGCGTAGACGACGACGGTATCCCGATCGAGCCGCCCGATGGGGTCAACGCCGCCGAACTCAATAAGTGGCTGTTCAACGAGGACACTGTCGACCAGGTCCTCAAATACCTTATGACCGAAGGTGTCAGGGTGGCTGGCGGTGACCGGCTCGGGAAGACGATCATTTTCGCTAAGAACCAGCGCCACGCCGACTACATCAAGGAACGGTTCGACGTGAACTATCCGGCGCTCGACGCGGGCAACTTCGCTCGGGTGATCACCCACCAGGTCAACTACGCGCAGAGCCTGATCGACGATTTCTCCAACAAGGGCAAGGCACCGCACATAACGATCAGCGTTGACATGTTGGACACAGGCATCGATATCCCCGAGGTCGTCAACCTCGTTTTCTTCAAGCCGGTGCGATCCAAGACCAAGTTCTGGCAGATGCTCGGCCGTGGTACCCGCCTGTGCAAGGACCTGTTCGGCCCAGGCGACGACAAGACCTCGTTCAACGTTTTCGACTTCTGCGGCAACCTCGAATACTTCAGCCAGCCACTCGACCCGGTCGACTCATCGGGCGGGGCCCCGCTGCGCGAGATCCTCTTCACCGCCCGCCTCGAACTGCTCCAAACCCTCGACGCCATCGGGACTCTCAGCAGCGAAAGATCCGACATCGCTGCCATCCTGCGGGAGACCGTGGCGTCGATGAACGAGAACAACTTTCTGGTGCGTCCCCATCTCGAGCTGGTCGAACGATTCCGCACCCCCGAGGCGTGGGACACGATCACACTGCAAGACCTAGCAGACCTCAACGACCGTGTCGCCAAACTACCCGATCAGCTCGAACCCGACAACGAGGACGCCAAACGCTTCGACATCTTGATGCTCAACGCCCAGCTAGGCCTACTCCGCCACGAACCCTTCGAGCGGCAACGAAAGCACATCATCAACATCGCATCCGCGCTCGAAGACCTCGGCACCGCCATCCCAGTCGTCGCCGAACAGTTAGAACTGATCATCGACATCCAAACTGACGAGTGGTGGGTCGACATAACCTATCCCATGCTCGAAGACGCACGAAAGAGACTGCGCAGCCTCGTGCAGCTCGCCGAACCCTCCCACAAGACCCCCCTGTACTCGGACTTTGTAGACAAGCTCGGTGAGAGCACCAAAGTCGAGCTCCCAGGCATCGGTGGCAGCGTTGACAGCCCCGAGTTCGAACGGTTCCGCACAAAGGCCCACCACTTTCTCACCGAGAATCTCGCCAACGACATCGTGGCCAGAATCCGCGACGGTGAACCGATCACACCAGCCGACATGGACGAACTCCAACGGGTACTCGTCGCCGTCGGCATCGGCGATACCGACACCTTCGCCCAAGCCTCGCAACGCGCCGGCAGCTTCGCTCTCTTCGTCCGCTCCCTCGTCGGCCTCGACCGGGCCGCCGCTAAACGGGTCTTCGCCAAGTTCCTCGACAAAAAACGCTGCAGCAGCAACCAGATCAGATTCGTCAACCTAGTCATCGACTACCTAACCCAACACGGCACCATCGACGACGCCCGCATCTACGACTCACCGTTCACCAACGTCGCGCCCGAAGGTCCCGAAACCATCTTCGACGAGCTCGACCTCGACGAGTTCTTCGAAATCGTCCAACAAATCCATGACGTAGCCGTGGCCTGACCAGCCCACCCAGCACCACACAACTCGGGGTTACCGTAGAAATGGACCGAGGCCACAGACAAAGGACAACGGTGTGGTTCAGCCACTCGTGAGGTGTGAAAGAGAAGCACAGCCGCAAGTCGTCGGTATCAACATGGTTCGGGAACCTGGCCAAGGCGTCGCGGTCGGCTACTTTGAGGGACCCTCCTCGCTTCAAGAATCCCCCTAGCGAGGTAGAGATACGCTACCGACTACCACCAGGTCGGCTTCGGTGGCCAGTTCCTCCAATGACTCGAACGCCGGGCTGGCGGCCGCGGTATGCCCGATACCCGGGTCGTCAGCCTTCAGCAGCAGTGCCACCAACCCGCCGATCACCGCAGCTGTGACCGCAGACGACGGCCACGACCGAGACCGCGGCCCGGGCTGACGAGGTACTCGCCCTCAACGTCGAAGACCTCGACGTGGGAGCGGTCAGGGGCAAGGGCGGCCACGACCAAGAAGTGGCGTGGGCTTCGGGAACGGCCCGCCTCCTGCCCCGCTCTGAGCGGCCGCGGGTGGGGGCCTGTGTTCGTGACGCACCGCCGACCGTACGTACGGCCGGGTACCGAAGCGGTAGCGGCGCTCACCGCTGAGCACGACTCGGGTCGCCGCTACCCGCTCGAGCTCCAGCACGAGAGCACAGAGGGCCATTGACCGAGAAACGTAGCCGCTGAACTTTGGTTTGATCAACTAGCGGCCCTGATGTAGCATTGTGAGTACTCGGTCTCCCGTGGGAGACGGGGTGTAGAGGGAGTCCTAGGTTTCCCTCTGTTCTAGACGTGAGCTCTCCGTTGAGAGCTGCCGGGAGGCCGCTGGGCCGAACCGGACTTTTGAAATGAGTTCTCCTTTGAGGACTCGCCGGGGACCGATAGGTCCCCGGTTTTTTTTAGGACGAACTAGTGGCCGAATAGGGATATAGGATGGACAGATACGCTATTTTTGTAGACGCCGGGTATGTCTACGCTGCTGGTGGCGAGCTTTGTTGCGGCACGAAGAGCAGGAAGCAGTTCGAGTTGGATGTTCCCGAGTTACGCGACCACCTGAATGGTATCGCTCTGAGGGCAACCGGGCTTTCTGCTCTCCGCATGTACTGGTACGACGCCGCTCCTTACGATGGCCCAACCCCTGAGCACAGAACAATCGCGTCCCTTGCCAACATCAAGCTACGGCTAGGCAGGATCAAGAGCTACCGGCAGAAGGGCGTTGACGCGCTGATCTATCATGACTTGGTGAACCTCGCCCGCGAGAGGGCTATCAGCGACGCGTTTCTCGTGTCTGGTGACGAGGATCTCCGAGAGGGTGTCAGAACCGTGCAGGGATTTGGGGTCAGGGTAACGCTGATTGGTATCCCACCCATCCATCAAGCTACCAATCAGTCGCTCGAACTCATCCAGGAAGCGGACGAATTAGTAACCCTTACCAAGGATGATCTCTCCTCTCTCTTCCATCTGAAGTCCCCAACCGCTGACTCTCAACACCGGGTAGCACCGACCGAGAACACGGCTCCTGCTTCCAGTACGGCGACTCCCTGCATGTCAGATGAAGCCATTGCGCGGGAGGCAGGCTCAGTTTTAGCGGGTACTCTGCAAGACTCTCCTGACCTGGAAGTCGTTATCAGGTCCAGGCCCAGGATCCCAGCCGAAACGGACAGGCAGCTCCTACGTTCCCTAAGACAAGAGCTGGGGAATTCGGATGTACCCGAGAAGCTCAAGCGCGAAGCGCGAGCTAGCTTCTGGCGAACGCTCGCCAGATTGACCAGATAGTCCGCCAGCGGCAAGCACCTGGAATCAGAAAGCGCCGCCGCCGTGGAAAAGGCCGACCGTGTCTCTCCCCAGGTCTGGTCAGTCTGGGGGCCCAGAGGCCTTTGCCCCTGTGGTGAATAGTTGAAGAGCCACTTTGTACCACTCTTCTATCGGCATCTCCTTGAGTCGCTCAACCTTCTCTATCGGGGTCTTGCTGAAATAGACAGCCATCCCGGCATATGTCACCAAAGTGCAGAGCGGGAGAGATATCTCTACTGCTCTACACTCAGGCCGCCACAGGCATGTTCATGCTTGACCACCTCCCTACGGAACATCTGTAGACCGTCCTCCACGGACCCGATACCTTCGAACAAGCTCGATGTCTGTATACTGTCGCTCATCGTCTTCTCCGCTTAGGGGCTGGCCCGTGGTCGTACCTACTCCGCTCCTGCTTCCCCCGGTTCTGCTTAAGGTGCTGCCACCGGCCCAGCAGTAGTCTAGGACGGCTCGTGCCTACCCCTTTACACAGGCTGTTGGTCGTACTAATCGTGGGACTGATCCTCGACCTCTAGCCGTCGGCCCAGGTCGGCACGTATCCGGCAGCGGTCTACCCCTCCGTAGCAAGGGCCTCAGTGGGGTAGTCAGGCAGACCGGGCGCGCCTCAGGACAGTCAGTGCCACAACTCCCGGTCCGGGTCCTCGCCAGCGTGGGTGATGATCCGGGGTTCGGCCCTATAGTGCCCGAGAGCGTCCCTGCGACTGAACGGAGTGGCCAGTGAAGAACCGACCACCAAACGTCTTCGTGAGTTCGACCATGTACGACCTCAACCATCTCCGCTCGCAGCTGCGCCGGTTCATAGAGAGCCTCGGTTGGATCGCCGTGATGGCCGAGCACGGCTCGTTCGCGATCGACGTGAACCAGACGACGGTCAACAACAGCCGGAGGAACGTCCGGGAGAACGCCGATGTCTTCGTGATGATTGTCGGCGCGCGGTACGGCTCGATCGACCCCGGTACCGACAAGTCCGTAACCAACCTCGAATTCCTTGAAGCCCGAGCACGGGGCATACCCACGTACGTATTCGTCGACAGCGACGTTCTTGCACAGCTGAATGTGTGGCAGAGCAACCCCGACGCCGACTACTCAGGCGTTGTCGACACGCCACGCGTCTTCGAGTTCATAGATTCGTTCCGCGGGAGTGGCGACGTCTGGACATTCCCATTCGCTACCACCGAGAGCATCATCGACACGTTGCGCGAGCAGTTCGCCTACCTCGTGCAAGACGCCCTCGCTCTCCGTCAGATGGCACATGGCCACGACCATCTCCTCGAGGAGCTCACCGGCGACGCGCTGATGGTGGCGCTTCGACGCGACGAACTCTGGGAACATAGGCTCTTCGGAACAGTCCTCGAAGCAGAACTTGATCGTCGAGCACCGCTACGCCGCGAGGTCGAGTATCGGCTCGCTCAAGCCGACGTGACCCACATCAACATAGACGATTTCGGACCGTGGGTACTGGACAGGGTGCACGAATTCAATGAGTTCAAGCGCACAGCGAAGGCCATTAGCTGCGACTACCTCCCACAGGTGCAAGGAGACCCGATCGGGATCGCCGCCGTTGCGCGCCGCTTCGCCCAGGTCTGGGAGGACACCGCCCGATGGACATTGCGCTGCCGTGCTGTTCGCGTTGACCCTGAGGCAGAACGTGTTGTTGATCTGCTGTCAACCATGAACGCCAACATGCTCGACGAGATCTGGGAGTTTGGACACAGCTTAATTCCATCCCTTGATGAGGCCATCGAGGGACACACCGATGACGACCCCCTGGTCTTCAATATGGCGCTTACGCTCACTGCTGATGTCGACGAACTCAACGAGGAAATAGACCGGTTCGGGCAACGCCTGAGCCCATAGCCGCCAGTCCCTCTCTCGCAGCTTTCCGACGTGGCCATGATGGGGGGAGAACGAGAGAAAAGCCGCCTGTTGCTTTTCGATAAGCCTGCTTCGGCCGGTCAACCGGGAACCTGAGGGAACCGGTTACCTGGCTGTTCGTCCGGGCGTCAGCAGCGGACTACCCTTCCGCTGCCCAAGCAGACCCGGGTGGTCGGCTAGCGACCGCCATCGGACCCCACGTCTCGTATCATGGTGAGGGCTCGTACTCGGGAGGAACGCCCACATGCTCGTAAATCGTCTCGATTGTTGCAGTGACCCGTCGAGGTAGCACACTGTCACGGCTGATCCGCCGGCTGGTCCGGCTGTGGGGTGACGGCGGTGTCCCTGAGCGGAGTGCCCGACCACCGGCGGAGAAACCCCATCCCCCGCTTCCCGCTTATCAACTGAAGAAGCTAGAGAAGCTAGGCCATCGCATGGGGTCCTTCGAGGAACAGCGCAGCGCGTTCGCTCCCGAGCAGGAGAGAGCCTATTTGTCTAAGTGTCGGGACTGTGGGTCGCGAGCTGTTTACACGGAATCCGCACCCACGAACTGGACCTTGAGAGATGCGTCAAACGAGGGCCTCAAGGGTCGTGCTTCCGAGTCGGTCTGCGAACAACAGCACGACTCTGGTTGACTGACCAGGCCTGTCGTGCTGATCCGGCGAATGGCTAGGGCGGAGTGGAGTCCATTCTTGTGGTGTACGGGGGTGAGGGCCCTTTGATTTAGGTGACCACGGCGTCAGCCTCGTACATCCGTTCGGTTGCAACGCCTAGACTCTGTCGGTGTGTTACCCCCCGGCCTGTTTACGAATAGTTGATGCCTGGTCCCTTCGAGATCGGCGCTAGGGCCGTATCGCGCCTCGATGCGGGGTTCGCCGTTGCTGTCAACCGGCTCTTGGAGGCGGAGGCTGCACGGGCGGGGATGGTGGCCAGTTCGCTGGTTCTGAACTCGGTGGACGAGCTAGCCGATGGTGGAGTGGACGCCGCTATCCATGATGCTCCGGCGGGTGGCGACTGGATTCCCAAGGGTGATTCGGTGTGGCAGTTCAAACGTAGCGACCTTCAACCAGCAGAATGCGCGGACGAGTTCGGCGGAGCGAGTTGGGCCTACGGTTGCGTACAGAGCGGCGGCACCTATGTGCTGGTTATCGGCGTTGCCCGAACGGACCAAATGAAGCAACGTCGACGGGACGCCATCTTGGGGAAGGCCGAGGATCTCGACCTCGGTCTCGACAGCAGCCAGGTGCGGGTGTATGACGCTAACGATCTGGCTCGCTGGATCTGCTTGTTTCCGTCGCTGGTGATCGCAACGGTGACGGGAGATCGGGTCCGCGCTGCGGTTGACTTCGCGACTTGGGCAGACACTCGCCTCGGCCGGATGGTTTGGGTAGCCGAAGAACCACGACAGAACACGATCGAGACCATCCGGGCTGCGTTGTCCGAGCCGGTCGCGGTTGATCTCCGGGTGGAGGGTGCCTCCGGGATTGGGAAGTCTCGTCTTGTTCTCGAAGCGGTACGGTCTGCGGAATATGCGCCGCTTGTTGCCTATGTGGCGGACGAGGCTGAGATGGCCAGTGAGACGCTCCAGTATATCACCGGTCTTGGACGCACGGTCGTGCTCGTCGTTGACCAATGCCCGGCGGATCGGCATTGGGGCCTAGCTCAGCGGCTTCCCAACGACCCACGGGTCAAGCTCGTCACGGTCGGGCCTTCGGGCCATGCAGTCACCCCAAGACAGGTCCTGGCGGTCGAGCCCATGTCTAGAGAAGGTATTGACAAGCTGCTCTCACTCAACTTCCCTGGCCTGTCGGATGTGAACCGCCGGGTCGTTGTTGAGATCGCTGGTGGCAGTCCGCAAATAGCCGAGATCCGGGCAGAACAGGCAAGCTACCCCAACAGGCGACGGAGCGCTCCGGGCTTGATCACCGAATCCGACATCCGAGAGTTCCTCACGGACCAGCCGATCAGAGGCCTAACCCTTGACGTCGCAGAAAGTGTGGCTCTGTTCGAGAAGCTGGGCTGGGATGACGAGCTCGCCCCCGAACGTGATCTAGTAGCCGAATTCCTAGGATTATCAACGTCCGATGTCGAAGCTTGCGGATACGAACTCGAACAGGCAGGTTGGTTGACAGTCCGGGGTCGGTACCGGTCGATTTCCGCACATCGACTCGCGATCTATCTCGCTTCTCGCAAGTGGGAAAAGGATGGGGACCGAATCGTTGGGGAGTTCCTAGACCGGCTGAGCGCGCCCATGGGACTTGCCCTATTCCGCCGCCTCGCCGACCTCGGTAGATACCAGCCCGCCCAACAAGCACTAGCATCATTGCTGGCAGGGGACGGGCCGTTCGGATCGTTTGCGCAGCTGCGGACACCCGACAGGGCAACCCTGCTCACACCGCTCGCTATCGTTCTTCCCAACGAGGTGTCTCTCCACATCAGCGAACTCTTGGAGGGAGTCTCCGAAGAGACACTCCGAGCCCACCCGGCGGTATGCCGCGAGTTGGTGTGGGCACTAGAGAAGCTCGCGTGGCACACCGACACGTTCCGCTGGGCCGCTGCCTCACTACTTCGTCTAGCTGTCGCCGACCACAGGCCCGGAGGCGATCAGACGCTCAATCTCATTTCCGCCGCCTCCAGAAACAATGCTGAACCCAAGTGGACGACCCTCTTCGGAACAATGCTGCCCGCAACCGCAGCGTCCACCGCCGCTCGGATGGAGTACCTCAAGCGTGTCGCACGCTCGGAAGATCCCAGAGAACGCGTCCTTGCTGTCATAGCCTTCGAGCAAGCGGCGGCGCGGCGGGAGTCGGTGATGGTATCTGCCGAGTTGCAGGGAGGTAGCCTTGTCGAGGATCGGGGAACTCCCGCAACCTGGGGTCTGGCGTGGGCGTATCAAGTCGAAGCCATCAAGGAACTCGGAGTCTTAGCCAACGACCCCAACCCAGAGGTTAGATCAGCAGCCGAGGACTATCTGATCGGTGCCATCAACACCCTGGCTGGTACCGGGAAGCGATGGAAGGCCCTCGAGGATGTGCTCGTCGACGCAGCGCCTCTTCACGGCAGGGTGCGACACCAGCTGCAAAGTCTCGAAGCCATCTACCGTCGAGCACGCAGCGTCGATGACTCTGACGAGAGAGAACATGATCGCCAGATAAAGACCGCGGACTTAGCCTCGCTCGGGGACCGGTTGCCGACCCAAAACATCCGGGACGCCCTACAGCTCGCCCTGACCAAACCACGTTGGGAGCATCCGGTTGATCGGATTGAACAGGAGGTCGTCGACGCGATGGCCGGATTCCTGGCCGATCATTCGGAAGCAGCGCTGTTCGAGTTCCTAGGACGATCTCAGCCAAACGCGGGAGAGTTCGGCACCGGACTTCTGTCACTTCCCTCAGTCCAACCGGACACGGCCCTCGAAGGACTGGTGGCCGCCTACGCGGTTAACCCGGAAGCCTTGTTGGGCTATCTCCACCGCAGAAGAGAAACCGACGGCCCCCATGTTGTCGAAGCCTTCCTGGATAGCCTCCTGGCCATGAGTATGCCTGACATCGCACGACTAGAGGTCGCTCGGGTGGGTCAACCAACGGAAGGAACTCTCGAGATAGTCGACGAGCTCGTTGCTCGGCTCCCCGTGGCTGAGACTGCGATGCGCGTTCAGGTCACGCCAAGGGTTCTCCCCGAGATGCTTCAGCGCTGGTCAGCACGACTTGAAACACAGCAGGATTACAACATGCTCGTCAAACGTCTCTCCTATGAGTTGCGCGGTAACGAATCCGTCCTCGAGTCGATCGCTTCTGGAGTCTTGGAAGTTGTGCTCCGCCGCCTCGACTTTCCAGAGACCGGACAAGCATCATGGAACTGGGGACATCTCGGCAAGGCCGTGCTCGAGGGAAACGAACAGCCACTTGTTGAACTCGTCCTAGATATGGCCGAACTCCCCGGTGTTGTGCTCTCGATGGGCAGCGGCGAGGCACCTGAACTGCTCAGAGCGGCGCTTCAGCAGAGAACAGATCTGGTGTGGGCACACATAGGAGACCGTCTCGAATCCGGGTCACAACGCGTCAGTTCGTATCTAGAACAGTGGGACCTCCTAGTAGGAATAGAACCTGCTCCGATCCAAGAGTGGATCGGAGCCAACGTGAGCCGGGCCCGGATCGTGGCCAGAATCGCCTCGCTCGGCGAAGACGAACCGACACCCGTAACCCGCCACCTTCTAGCAACATTCGGAAACGACGAGCACATCACATCAGTCTTGAAGCTCAAACTTGATTGCGAATTACAGGTGGGAAGAAAGTCTGAACACTTCCAACGCCAGATCGATCGCCTCGGCCCTTGGAGGAAGAACCTCGCCGAACCAAGCGGGGTCCGACGCTGGGCACGAGATCGGATAGCCGAGATCACGGCATTAATGATTAGAGCGATTCGGCAAGAGGAGGAAAGAGGATGGTAGAACCTGACCGACTGGGCACGCACTTCGTCCGACCATAAGACCGACGGGTCATCAGTCGCTTGGTTCATGGCGCCAACTCGGCAACGCGCGTATCCGACGGGTCGCCTGAGGGTGAACGCTCCGCTGGCCGTGCTGCTCATGGAATGCGGTCCCCCAGCCTGACTCCGGAGCGACAGGCTCACGCGCTTGTCGGTTCTCGATGTACTCCGCAATTGTGGCAGTCTCGAACGGTGGGTCGTGTCCCTAACCCTCCGGGGATTAGTCGTCCCTTGCTGATGATGATCCCCAATATGTCACCCTACCCCGTGTCCACTCGCAAAGAGCCCGCCAGGGCCACACCACGAACGGTTCCCAACAGCGAAAGTGAAGTCGTTGCCAGAAGGTTACTCGACGAATCTGATCACCCACTGCTAGGGAGCGACGAGTCGCGCCGTGCCATGGTGCCCTATGAGCAGCGGAACTAGGACGGCCTTCGCCGATGCCTGTAGGTCCTTGTGGACTCGACCTCATGGCAGCGGTGATGAGCCGTACCCCATTGAGGGTGATCTTGTACCACAACAGGAACACTGCCGCCTGCAACATCATCACGAGGACCAGGAACACTGCCGCCTGCAACATCACGAGCGAGAACTGTGCCGGGAGATAGTTCGTGGTAACGCCTACCACTACTCCTACCCCGACTACACCAGCCGTAATAAGGAGTAGTCTGGCAGTGGTCGTAACGCACCACGCGACGAGGCCCCGCACCTTGTTCGATCCATACGCGTAGGCCACCCTACCGAACCCTTGACGAGCCGGACGACCTTTGTCATGTTCTACGTTAGATACCAGCCAGAACGCGGATAGCGGTACTTGGTGCCGTTCCAATGACACATCGGTACTCATGCGGAGGCCAACCGGATCGATTGCTTCCCACTCGATCACCCGCGTAAGCTCTTCTCCATCTGGAATGTCCCACACTGAACGGGCACGAGACCGGACAGCGACACACCTGACCTGCGTGGTGTATCGTTCCCCGCTTGCCGTAGGGAATAACATAGCTAGTACGAGTTCCGTACCGCGACGACAGCGACGGGCAGACCTCCGAATGTGTCTCCAATCCTCGCCTTCTGACACAACGACCTGGACAACTGTTCCTGCTACTACGGGTCCGCCCGTGTCTAGAGGCGTGTTATCCCGGTCCAAGAACACAATCTGGTCACAGAGCGCCGCCTGCTTCCTGGCCCTAGGCCCGATCCACAGTTTCCCGAAGAAGTACGTCACTACACTGCCGAGAAGTGTCTCCCCCCCTATAAAGCACAGCGGAACGGTCTTGTGTTCACGAACCATTGGGGGCGTTACGCTCCCGATGGGAACCAGCCGTGTTGCGTCTCTTAAGTTCCGAAGGGACCTCGCCGTGAACTGGACTGCTGAGAGCACTGCGAACAACGTCAGCACATCAGCCAGTGTCAGCACATCTAGCTACTTCTACAATTGATTGCCTGATGAACACAGGTGAGGCGCCGTTGGGAAGCCCAGGTCGAGAAAACCCAGCAAGATTCGCACCGCGCGGTGGCGAGCGCGTCGCGGCGGTTCATATTCGGATCCGCCGCATCGCAGAAGGGGCGGAGTTGGATAGCGGCCGAGGTGGGTTCGCTCGCGTTGATGACCCGACCGTCGCGGCGAGATAGCCTCCGAGACCACCGATAGCGCAAGCACTCACTACAAGCAGGCAGGAATGTGACCGTTTCATTCTTCCTCCATAGCTCCCACCAGCAGACCTCGCAACGTGTCACAAGCCAAATCCGCCGCGGTCAGACTCGGCGTGACGCTAGTGCATTCTGTTCCAAACCAGGGCCCGCCGACCCACAGCATTCTAAAGCCGGGCGGCATCCGAGATGTTCTGGTGTCGGCCCCCTCCGGGGATCGCCGCGATGACCGATCAGCGTGTATCTGGTGCTCCTCAATGCGGAAGCGGATCGTCGGGGTTTGCCGTGGGTGGTCGCGGCGCCTTCCGGAACCTGGCCGTGAAGAGCCCCTCACTGGTCGTGTCCTTCGCGAGGAGCCAGATCACGCCGGGGGCGGCTTCTCTGGCCAGTTGCTGCCGCGGCTCCGGGTCCGGTGCAGTTGCCGACGTGGCGTATCTCGTCGAGGAGGCGGTTGTGGGGGAGGGCCGAGGCACCGGTGGGCTTCGGTGGGGGAGTTGGAGTCGTTCAGGTCGACTCCCTTGGTGCGGGACGTCGTGATCCGGTTGATCAGCAGCTGATGGTCGTAGCATCTAAGGCCCAGCAGCCTCGATGCGACCGGCCTCGGACGGAAACCGGTACTTCGCCGCTCCTTCTAGAAGCCGTGCTAGACCACCGTTCGCTACTGCTAACCGTCGCATATCCGTACGTGGTTGTCCTGGTTTGTGCACCACCGCGGCTGCTGGCGGGTGAAACCGGCTTCTAACTGGGGGAACGCCCCTGGGCCAGCTTGTCATGATGCCCTTTATCGGATATAGGCCTGGCCAGGCTCGGCGTGGTCGGCGGGGGGACCGGGGGGCAGCGGCGGGAGGGTTGGCTATGGTTCTTTCCTGCTCATGGCTATGACTACTTCACGCCGGTTTTATATGGATGCAGCGCGCCGGGTCACACGCGACCTCATTGTCAACAATCCGGTGAGGCCGGACGTATTCAACGAGTATGAGGCTGTGCAGGGGTGGCCTCTTGTCACGGCGCTCAACCGCAGCAGCAGTCAGCAGACGACCGGGCTCGTTTCGTGGCGGTACATCCTGATTGAAGGACCTGAGCAGGTGCCGCCAATGAGCCTGTGGACTATGCACGAGATCTGGGATGCGGTTTGTTGCCGCATCAGGAAGGGGTCAGGCAAGAACGATTGCTTTCGACTGAGGAAACGGCTGGCCCGCCAACACTGGTCCATAGCCACCGGTCGTGCCCTGCGCTACGACGAACAGCTGGATGACCTCAACCGTTGGGCAGCTTCTCGGGACGGCGATCTGGTCGCTGCGTGGATTGACCTGTTAGGGCGTGTTCACGCTTTGAGGGTGTCGTGGATGAGGGCGAGGGTGATGAATGCTAGGAAGATGACGTCGAGTTTGTCGTAGCGGACGAAGACGCGCCGGTAGCCTTTGAGCCGTCGGAAGAGCCGTTCGACTTCGTTTCGTCGTTTGTAGATGTCGCGGTTGAAGTCCCATGGGTCGCGTCGGTTGCTCTTCGGTGGGATGACCGGTGTGTAACCCAGATCGACGGCCAGTCGCCGTGTTGCGTCTCCTTCGTAGGCTCGGTCTGCGACCAAGAACAGTTGCAGTTGTTCGCCTATTGGTTTCTTCTTTGCAGGTCCGAGGCTTTTGAGGAGTTCGCGTCCGTGGGGTCCGTCATGGTCTTGGCCTGGGGAAATAGCGTAGATGATGGCGGTGCGGGCGTCGGCGGCGACCATGTGGATTTTGGTGGTTAACCCTCCCCGGGAGCGTCCGATGGCTTGGGGGCCTCGCTTTCGGAGAGCGCCACACCCGTCGGGATGGACCTTGACCGTGGTGCTGTCTAGGCCGAGGACGTCTGGGTCGATGAGTTGTTCTTGTTGGAGGCGTTGGAACACCTGGGTGAGGACTCCGTTGTGGGCCCAGCGGCTGAATCGCATGTAGACGGTGTGCCAGTTCCCGTACCGTTCGGGAAGCGCCCGCCATTTGCAGCCGTGTTCGAGTATGTGCAGGATTCCGTTGAGGGCTTGGCGGTTGGAGACTTTGACGTTGCCTCGCGGTTTCGGGAAGGTGTCTGCTATGAGTTGGTATTGTTCTTGTGTTATCTCCATATGTTAATAATATCACATCAGTGTAACTTTAAGTGAACACGCCCTAGTCAAAGTAAGCCACGACGCCATCGACCAGGTGCAAGCACCCCCCAGGCTCCGGTCCGACCTTGTTGACAAGGCCCGCATCGCCCTCGGGCAGTTGTCAGAGTCGGCTGATCCTGACGACATGCATCTGTTCCGGCGCATACAGGGCACCAGGGCCGTGGTCTGGGATTCCAGCAATGGCGGGTTCCAATGAAGGGGCTACCAGCCGCTCCGGAACTACAGCCGGGCCAGGTGGAGGCCTCGGCTTCGAGCTAGGGGGAGGAGCGGGTCCCTCGGTGAGCGCCGGGATAGCCGCCAATCCCAGCGAGGCGGTCTGTGGCGCGTACCTTGCAGCGGGTGACCCAGGCATCACCCTTCAAGAAGGCAGCCTGATTACCTGATCGATTCCAAGAACGTTACGTCTATTTCGGCTGAAGCGGAGTGGCCGTCCGTTGCTGCGGGGGTTCTGACCTGGCCGTTTGCTGCAAGGCGGCCCCCACTAGCCAGACTCCATACTAGGAACCTGAAATCGCACCATCTCGTCCAAGTATTCCGTGAACCCCTGATCGGACCGGCTGGGCATCCAAGCCGCAAGAGCTGGATGCTCACGAGCACTGGGAGCGCCGATCTGAATCATCCAGTAGTGCGCCGTGGGCTCCGAAACCGGCGCCTGGCATGGTGGCTTCTCGTGCTCGCCGAATTCTTGCTGGGGGGTTAGGCGGCGCTGCTCCTCACCCGGTTCAAGCGCTTCCACTCCGCACCGGTCTTGGTCAATCGAAGCATCATGTGGTGGTCCCCGGTGAACGACCTGGCGAACGCCCAGACTTCGTCGAAGCCGCGCATGTCCACTCTTGAGTTGATGTCCGAGTACCGCTCGCTACCGCCGTCCAAGACCCTGTCGCATGCCTCTTCGAGTTGCTGAGAGGCGCGCGAGCCGTCGAGGGCAGCCACGAGCCAGTCGGCGCCCTGCCCGTGCGCGTCTTTGCTGTCGATGCAGTCCTGCAACGCCGCCACCAAGTCGTCGACTGCCTCGAGGTTGATGCCGTAGCTGGTGCTGGCCCACGTCTTTATCAGCCCCGACCCGCTGCCGACCGGCTCTGGCGCGCGCCAAATTCTGATGCGCCGTCTGAGCCATTCGGGTATGTTGGGATCGAGGGAGTCCCCGACAGAGCGGAGGCGCTGCGCTGCCAGGGTCTTCATGGCTTCCGGCGTCCCGCCGGCCGACTCGACGGCCTCCAGCAGCGGGACCAGCGTCTCGTCGACCAGATCTTTGAACGACTGGGAAGTCGCTGCTGTCGGGTCGCTCGCTGTCGGGTCGCTGATCATCACTTCCCACCGGCACCTGAGGCGAGACGTGGGGTGCTCCTTCCCGTCAGCTGAGAACAGGTGTCGAGCCGCCGAGTAGGTGTGCATTCTGACTTCGGCGAGCACTTCTTGGCCGGTCGGCAGTTCAAGCCGCAGATCCGGGGTGCGCTCGCCTTGCACTTTGCTGGTTTCCAGCCACTCGTGTTCTGCGACGACACCCCAGCCGCAGAGGACTTCGAGCGCTTCCCGCTCCTCTACCTTCTGCCCCGATCTAGCCATTCCCACATCCTACTTCGAGCACACCCCCTGATCCCCCTACAATTACCGTCCGCAAGAGAGAACCTGGGACGCGCCGGTCTGCCCGGATAGCTGTCATACTGCCTGAGCACAGCCAACACAATCCCCAGGTCGAAGGCCGCAAACCGCCGTTCCCGGCGGACGACAAGACCAGGCCCGGTTGACCCTGCGGCCCAGCGCAGCAACCCGATCACAAGCAACTCCAGTCTTGAGGCCGAAGAACTGGCGGATCAGACCGTTGCAGAATGGGCAGTACCGCAGGGGGGGTTCAATCCCCTAGTCAAGCTGTTTCGGCACGGGTTCTGACAGACTTTGAAACTCCTTGATCGCGGTCGCCGGGGTTACAGCGTTTTCTCGGGTCACGGGGCTCCTGGGTCACAGCGAGGCGGCGAAAGCAGACGTGGTAGGAGCCAGCGCTGTGTTGTGGAGGGAGTGGTGCGAGATTCTGTTTGGCTGTGCCGAGGCCGTGTCTCAGATGGCCGGGCGTTCAAGAGCGGCGAAGCTGTTTTCGCAGCTCCTGGAGTTTCTGGTTGTAGGAGGCGCTGGTTTCGGCCAGGTGGTCGGTGTCTTGGAAGACTCCCTTGTCTATGAGGGTGCCTGTCCGATGGCAGCTGCGGGGCGTTCTCGCTGGTCGATGATCCGGTCTGGGTCGCTTCGGCTGCCACGGTGGGTGGTCTGGGCCGGTTTGTACTATGGGGTTGTGGTTCCCGATCTTGATTTGGCCCGGGTTCGGAAGTGGGTCGATGAGCGTAACGCTGCTCTGCCGTCACGAGCGAGCGGTCTGGTTCGCTATGAGATCGATGTTTCCCCTCGGGCGGTCACCGTGGTGGAGTGCCGGCCTCCGTGGCCCGGGGGTTTGGGCACAGACTGGACCCGGTTCCCGGTCTGTCGGTTCCGTTACACCAAGACAAGCAACGAGTGGTCGCTGCTGTGGCGGGACCGGAACCTCAGATTCCATGTGTACGACTTGGCCCGGCCGACAGCGCACATCGACGAGTTGATCCGGGAGGTGGAACGTGACCCGACGTGTGTCTTCTGGGGCTGAACCGGCACCGCCCCGTTCATACGGGCTTGCTGCCGGGGGCTGGACAACAGCGACGGGGATCCGGCGGTGGCCTCGTAAGCGGTCAACTGTCGGGCGGGGCCGGGGGGTGTTGGTGGTTGCTGGGGGTTCCCCAGGGTGCGGTCCGGTGGTGCCGGGTACCGGACAGCGAGGGGGGGGGGGGGGGTGGTGCCGGTGGTTGATCGGACCGGGATTGTTACGACAGCCAGCGCCACAGTTCCCCGTTGGGGTCTTCGCCTGCGTGGGTGATGATCCCGGTTTCGGTGTGTAGCTGCCCGTCGGTGTCGACGACCACATCCGGGGCGGGGCCGTCGTCTACTACTTCGATGTTTCCGTTGTCGTCGATGCGGAACAGCACACTCATGGCCATGTTGTCTCCTTCGGAGCCGTTCGGGGTTCGAGGGTACCGGGGGGGGGTGTGACAGACCACCCCTTGGACCGTTCTGCTCCCAAGAGGTGGCAGCCGGGTGATCCGGGGTTCGGCGGCGTGTTGGCCCTTGCGGCGGGACGCCGCCGCCGGTCTCGTACGTAGATGGTGCAGCCCCTCGGGGGCTATGTGGTGCCGAGGGTATGCGCGTTGTTCAAAGCGTCGATCCCTATAAAGCGACGGGGTGGAAGGCCCAGGGTCGCGGCCACGCTCCGGTGCGCTTTGGCTGTCAACACCCACACCGTGCCGCCGCTCTGGCGGCGGCGGTAATCGGCCAGGCCCGCCTTGTACAGACGATGCCGGGCCCGGGCAAGCTCTCCCTTCCCGAACTCGGCCAGCAGAACCCCAAGCTGGGACGGTGACGCCAAACGCGCCGAATACAGACACTCCAACACTCGGGTGTCCACAACTTCCATAACCTGTTCCTTTCCCTGCCCAGAACGCCAGGACTACACACCTCTAACCCCATATATAGGCAGGAACGGCCGACTGGACTGCACACAGAGCCCAGAACGCGAAAATTCTTTCCCTACTAGCAACGGCAACTAACGCAACCCAAGCGTAGTACCTGATCACAGCGTTTCGGGGGGTCGGGTATTGCAGGTATCCGTCCCATACCTGCAGGAACGGCCAGGCCACCGGAGGATGAGCGGGGGCGGAGTACCATCTAATTATTGTGTTTGAACGCGTCTACATCGAAAACTACAAGTGCCTGGCCAACTTCGACCTGTACCTGCAGGACATCACGCTGCTCCTCGGAGCCAACGGCACCGGCAAGACGGCCGTGCTTGATGTGGTCTACGGGCTGCGCGAGTTGCTGGCCGGCGATGCCAAGATCGCTGATTCCGTCGCTTTCCCGCCGTCCACGCTCACCCGTTGGCAAACTCACCGGCACCAGCAGTTCGTTCTCCAAGTCCGGGCGGGTGGTGAGGTTTTTTCTTACTGGCTCCGTGTCGAACACCACGCGGATAGTGGTGTCTCGTGGGTAACTCACGAGAAGCTGGCCGGTGAGGACGAAACCGTTTTGTTCAACTGTGAGGGGGGCACGGTGCAGCTCTACCAGGATGATGGTACGGAGGGGCCTACGTATGGGGCGGATTGGAGCGAGTCCGCTCTGGCACGTGTCGTGCCGCATCCCGCCAACACTCGTATCACGTCCTTCCTGAAGGCCGTCCGGAACACCGTGGTCTGCACCGTCCGACCCTACGGGCTGCGCACCGAGTCGAATCGAGAGGACCGGCTTCTGAATCGTCATGCCAGCAACTTCGTGGACTGGTACCGCCACGCTGTCCAGGAAACTCCACGGTTGGCCCTTGCTCATGTCGAGGCTCTCCGGTCGGTGATCCCTGGTTTCGACGATCTACGCCTCACGCAGGCGGGCTTGGACACCCGTGCACTGATGTTTAGCTTCGACGCCAGCGATGGCAGCACCGAACAGGGGGGTGGGCGATACTGGCTTCGCTTCAGTGAACTCTCTGACGGCCAGCGTGCCCTGGCTGTGCTGTACGGACTGCTCCATCTCAGTTACGACGACGAGGGTATCTGTGTGTTCCTGGACGAACCGGAGAACTACGTGGCGCTCCCAGAAATCCAACCATGGCTGATGGCATTGGTCAAGTTGTGCCAGGAAACACCCTCCCAGGCCGTTATCTGCTCTCACCATCCGGAGCTGATTGACTACCTAGGACCCGAACACGGACAGATCCTACAGCGCAACGAATCTGGAGCGACTACCCCTCAAAGGCTTAGTCCCGGATCGTCAGGGCATACCCACAGACTGTCCGAATTGGTAGCTCGGGGTTGGGAAGGGTGAGCAGGAATGTCCGCATCATCCTGCTTTGTGAGGACCAGCAACACGCAACTTTTGTTAGAAGCTTCCTCGAGAAGATGGGCTGGGTTACGCGTGACCTGCGACTCGTACTGTCACCAACGGGCCGTGGATCAGCTGAGTATTTCGTATGTAATCAGTTTCCTAAAGAGCTTCGAATGGTTCGTTCCAAGCGTGGCGAGCGGGCGTATCTGATCGTCATGGTCGATGGCGACTCCGTCGGGGTAGCGAAGCGGAAGGCCTCCCTCAAGGCCGCCTGCGAGGAACAGGGAATGGCCCCGCCGGGTGACACCGACAATGTGCTCATCTGTGTACCCACATGGAACATCGAGACGTGGCTGGCCTACCTTGGAGGTGAGATGGTCGACGAAGCCAACAAGGGCTACCCCAAGCTGGCCAGGCCGAGGGAATGTAAGCCGTTGGTCGAGGAGCTCGTGGTCATGTGCCGCGCCCGGGCCCTGCGTCCGTCAGCGCCCGCATCCTTGGAAGATACCTGCGCCAGCTATCGGCGCGTGTTCACTACGGGGACCTGAGATCATTCAGGAGTCGGACCCACACCTGCAACAAGCCCTTCGGGGCTGTGCCGGTGTCGACCAAGTCGGTTACGGGTGCCCGGAGGTGGCCGTGTGGAGTTCCAGGCGGGCGGCGCTCTCGTTCGGATCGAGCGGTGTCCATGTATTGGGTTCCGTGTACAAGCCCCGCAGTGTGCATAGCTCTTGGAACACACAGTGAATGTCTTCCTTTTCCCCGCCAAGAAGTGGGCCGTTTCGGCTCCGGGCCTTGTGGACACCTTCGTAGCGGTGGGTGAACGCTCTCCGGGTCTCGCGGTGGTCGGGGTGCCACTGTTCTTCGGCACCGATGTTGAGAAGTGCCGCCTCGAAGCGTGTCAGGGTTGATCTGTCGCCTGGGGGGATGCTCTGCGGTACGGGATGGCGGACAAAGGATGCGTTGACTGCTGCCAGGGCGGTGAAACTGTCGATTCGGCCGGTGGTGAACTGGAGGTACGCATCCGTGTCAGCCTGTCGTAGCACGATCATTGCCATTACGGACTGTTCCCAGACCTCTGGGGGGTGTTCTTGTGGGGGTTCTACACGGAGTGTCATCGCGGCTAGGTGGGCTATGTTGACGATCGTTGAAACTCACTCATGCGGACTACGCACCGACAACTCAATTATCTGCTGGGGCCGCGACAACTTCACCACGGCTCCAAGAAATGTCACGGCCTCGAACCGATGACCCTCTCTCACCCGCGGGCCTCTAGAAGCCATCGCGGATAGAGCCCAGCGAGGTCCCGGATCGAGAAACAGGACTGGGATGAGTATGCCCAGCCTCCCGGGTCGAAATGTCGGGGTTGGCTGCGACCCGCCCGTAGAATCTCCTCCTGTAGATCACATCCGAGTTCTTTACTAAAACAGCTTGTAGTACCAGAAGTAGTAACACGTCTTTACTAAACTGCTATCTACCAGGGGAAACACGGCTACAAGCCATTTGGGGTTCAGAGCACTTCTTGACGGGCAAGCTAGGTCAGTTCGGACCTCGGCCTCGGATCGGTGACTTGTCGTTGGCCAGTAGCTGGTCCAAGTGGTCGTTGCCGATGGTAGCGGTTTGTGGCGGTGGGGCCTTAAAATGAAGACCGATGGTTGGTTGCCGACTTGGTGCCAGAGCGGTCCTCCGTCGGTTTCGAGATCCCGGCGGTCCCTGTTGCTGAGGCCGCTCCAGGTCGGGTTGGTAGCGACCGGTGAGCAGATGTCGGTGTGGAGCGCCGTAGCGGCCGCTGTGGGGTAGTAGCTGGTGTTTGTTTCGTAGAGGAGCGGATCGAAACTCGCGAACCAGCTCTTGTAGGTGGCTGCACGGAAGTGTGCTGATAGTGCAGCTAGCTAGATAGCGGTCTTGGTCGCTGGGACCGACATCGGCGGCGAGGGGGAACCGACAGAACGGATCGTGTGGGGGGAACTCGCTCTGCGATGGGTTCAGCCCGACTGTGACGATACGTAACGGCGACTCCCGGTACGCGTCGAGGTCCCCGAAGAACAGTATCGGGATGGCCGGTGTCACCCGGACGCCCATGTTGGCTGCCCGCTCGAACGACACCCATGTGTCTGCTATCACATCCCCATGAGGTACCGTCATGTGCCGTCGGTTGGAGATTCCTCCTAAGACCATGATCGGAGCTAGCCGAACCGAATCCCGGTGTTGGGATGTCCCGCGAACTTGGCATCCTTGCCGAAGACCTCCGGTTCTTGTAGCGGAGTTTCCACCGACTCCACCGTGCCGACATGGAATTGTCCCGTGTCGCGAACATCCAGAGAGCCTATCGCCCAGACCAACCGTCGACAGCCTCAGGCATGCTCACGCTCCAGCGCAGATCGTGTGGCATCAGCAGCTGAGCTGGGGCGTTTCCCGGCGACGTGTCAAGGCCGTGGAATGTTGAGCGTTTGTTGGCCGGTTGAAAAACCGCGCGGTCTAGTGGGTGACCTCCTTTCGTTTGCTTCCGAATCGGTAGCTTTGCCCTTTGAGGGCGATGACCTAGGCGTGGTGGACGAGGCAGTCGACCATGGCCGTCACGGGTTTCAGCGCGGCGGTCAGATCGCCGCAGTTGAGAGCATCCCCTTCCAGGTGGGGAATGCAAGGACTTGTGACAAGGATGGCATCCCTCCTCCGGCGGACCGTTCGCAGCTGTCGTTGGGACTCGGTACGATCGGCGCCCGCAGCACCATGCCGGCTGCGTTGTCGGGCATCCTTCGGGCGGTGGCTACGTCATGGGTTGAGGTACTGTGCCCAGGTTTCCATGAGTTCCCGGCGGCGTTCGAGTAGGTCGGAACGTTGGTAGGCAAGCTCAACATCGGAACCTGCGCGGTGGCCTAAGCACAGTTCCGCGACCGCCCAGTCCGCCCCTATCTCCGCTGCCCAGCTGCGGAAGGCGGATCGCATCCCATGGGGTGTGCCTTTGACGCTGTTCTCTCGGCAGAGTTTGCTGATCGTCGAGTCTGAGATGGGTTGGCCGGCTGCCGATGGGAAGACGAGGCCGGACTGGTCGGACAGTTCCTTGGCTTTGTTGAGGACGGCAAGAGCGGCGGTGCTGAGTGGAACCCGGTGGGGTTCGCCGGTCTTGGTCCGTCGGCCCGGTATGGTCCATGTTGCGGAGTCAAGGTCGATCTCGTCCCATCTTGCGAGCCGCGCCTCGCCGCTTCGCACGGCGCACAGAGTGAGGAACTCGAAGCAGCACACGGTGCCCCCCCAAGCGCTGGTAGCTCGGATGGTGGCCAGTGCTTCGGATACTTGGCTGTGGGGCACTGATCGCATGTGTTGACGCCGGACGTTGTTCTTGCCGAGGGCGGCGGTGATCGTCGCGGTCGGGTCGTCTTGGCGGTGACCTTTAGCGACAGCCCACTTCATGACAGCGCTGATGCGCTGGCGAACTCGTCTTGCGGTTTCGGCTTTGGTGAACCATATGGGGGCGAGGCAGGCCATGAGGTCTGCCGAGGTGATCAGGTCGATGCGCTTGGATCCGATTGTTGGGTATACGTAGGTTCGGAGGCTGGATTCCCAGATTCCTCGGCTTCTGCTACCGGCTCGCCATTTGGCGGAGTGGAGTTCGATCACCTTGTTGGCTGCCTGCTCGAATGTTGGTGTCTTGGCAGCTCTCGGGTTGCGGCCTTCTTCGATGGCTTGGCGGTTCTCGAGGGCACGGCGGCGGGCCTCGGCTAGTGTCACTGCCGGGTAGGAACCGAGGCCGAGGTTGGTTTCGCGGCTGTTGAGGCGGATGCGTTGGCTCCAGGTTTTCGATAGGCGACCCTCGATTCTGGTCGGTTTCACTAGCAGGGTTAGCCCGTGGCCGCCGCGTCCGTCTCCGTAGCGTCCGGGTCGGCGTACGGTCTTGACGAACGTGGCTGAGAGGGTGGCTGGTCGTCTCATGTTTCCGATTGGTTCCTGTCTTTGGTATCGGTCTGGTTATCAGTTTAGCACTGGGATTGCACAGAACGGTGCGAGATTGGATGAAACAACAGAATCAGAGAAATGCTTGTGACCTGGGAGAATACGGATGGTATGGAGAGCTGTGCTACGGTATGAAACAGAGGTTCGGTTGCCCACCCAGGAACCGGATCATCTCGGGCATCGCCCGTGCGGTGGTGGTGGTGGAAGCCGGCGTGAAGGGAGGGGCACTGGTGACTGCTCGGATCGCGCTCGAGCAGGGTCGTGACATCTTCGCCACGCCGGGGGACGTCGGAAGACCCAGTTCGGTCGGATGCAACTCTCTCATCCGCGACGGCGCTTTCCCCGTGTTCGACGCGGAGGATCTCCTCGAGTGTCTCCGGCTTGTGATCGGAGAGCCTCCGGCAGCCGTTGCGGACGATGGCCCGGCCGCGCCGGTGCCGGATTCGGGCTTACCGGTCGACCGGTTCCTGGCCACCCTGGGAGACGATCCGGTGGAGGCGATGGCCGAACTGGGCCGCTTGATGGCCCTCGGTACGGTCGAGATCGATGGCGACGGGCTCGTTGTCGCCCGAGCCGGCGATCCGGCCATCCCTACTGCGTAGACCCGGCTCCTGTCGTGGCTACGCTGGCCTCATGCAATTGGTCGTGCTCGGTTCGAACGGCACCTACCCGACGGCGGGCCGTCCCGCCTCCGGTTACCTGGTGTCCACCTTCGATACGACACTCTGGCTCGATGCCGGACCCGGAACCTATCTGTCCCTGTGTGGCGAGATGGACCCGCGCGACCTCAGCGGGGTCTTCCTGTCCCACCGCCATCCCGATCACTGCACCGACGTGTTCGCGCTCTACCACGCTCTGGCTTACGGGGATCGTCGCGTTCCCCCAATCCCGGTGCTGTGCCCTGAAGGACTCGCCGACCACCTGGGAAAGCTGGTCGGTGGTTCTTCCGCCTGGCGGTCGGTGTTCGACTTCGTTACTCTCGCCACCGGAGAGACCTTCCCTCTGGGGTCCATGGAGATAGCGGTGGTCCGGACCAATCACCCGCCGCCGACCCTGGCGCCGCGCATCACCAGCGCCGGACGCTCTTTTACCTACACCGCCGACACGGGCCCATGCGAGGAACTCGAAAGCCATGCGTCCGGTACGGACCTGCTGCTGGCGGAGGCGTCCCTAGGCTCGCCCCGCACAAGTGACTCCTTCCCGCACCACATGACCGGGTCGGAGGCAGGGTCGATGGCCTGCCGAGCCGGGGTCCGCCGCCTGATGCTGACCCATATCGCCCCTTATGTCGATCCTCAGCGGACGGTGATGGAAGCCGAGTCGGAGTTCGACGGAACGGTCTCCATCGCGGTTCCCGGAGCGCGGGTCAGTGTGTGAGTTTGCGATGAAGGGAGAACCATGAGCAGGCGACGCGAGCGTGCTGCCGACGCGATGAGGCCGGTCCGGATCATCCAGGGCTATACCGAGATGACCCCGGGGTCGGTGCTGATTGAGATGGGCCGCACAATCGTGCTGGCCACCGCGTCCGTGGAGGACCGCGTTCCGAAGTGGCTGCAGAGAACCGGGTCAGGGTGGGTTACCGCGGAGTACGCCATGATGCCTGGATCGTCTGACCGGCGAATCCGCCGCGACCAGTACAAGGGAGGCCGATCGAAGGAGATCTCCCGGCTGATCGGGCGATCCCTCCGGTCGGTCGTCAACCTGCGCGCCATGGGCGAGGTGATGGTGACCGTGGACTGCGATGTGGTCCAAGCAGACGGCGGCACCCGGACCGCGGCGGTCAACGCCGCATGGCTCGCCCTCCACGATGCGTTCGCATGGGCATTGGAGGAGAACATGATGGCGGCGAGTCCGGTTCTCGACCGGGTGACTGCCGTGTCGGTCGGTATCGTCGACGGCGAGTGCCTGCTGGACCTCGACTACCGAGACGACGTGGCCGCCTCCGTGGACATGAATGTGGTGATGACCGGCCGGGGCTTGCTGGTGGAGGTCCAAGCCACCGCCGAGGGTCTGCCCTTCAGCCGAGAGGAACTGGACCGCTTGCTAGACCTGGCCGGGATCGGTATCGAGCAGATCGGCGTCCTCCAGGACGAATTGGTGGCGGGATGACCGGCCCGGTGGTCGGCCGGGCAGTGGTTGCGTCCAAGAACCCCGACAAGATCGCGGAGATGGAACACCTGCTGGTCGCCTCCGGCGTGATCGGAGAGATCGTCACCGGCCTGGAGTGGCCTGACGTGGTCGAAGACGCAACGACCCTGGAGGGCAATGCCCGCCTCAAGGCCCGGGCCGTGTCCGAGCGTACCGGCCTGGCATCGATCGCGGACGACACCGGTCTGGAAGTAGACGCTCTGGGAGGCGCTCCCGGGGTGCACACCGCCCGTTTCTCCGGACCCGACGCGACCTACGAGTCCAACGTCTCGGTACTTCTGGGCACCCTCGCCAATGTCGAGAACCGGGGCGCCCGTTTCCGGACCGTGGTGATCGCCATTCTGGCTGACGGCAGCGAGGTGGTAGCCGAGGGTGTGTTGCCGGGGGAGATCGCCCACCACCCCCGAGGGTCGGGTGGTTTCGGATACGACCCGGTATTCGCTGTCGGGTCTCGCACCCTCGCCGAGATGCCAGCTGACGAAAAAAACCTGATCAGCCACCGGGCGAGAGCAATCCGTGGTCTCGCCGAAGCGCTGAGACAGTTAAGAGTCCGCTGAACATCTTGTTTCCCCATCGTTAGAGGGCTGACTAAACTGCCTTCGGGTCGCTAGCTCAATCTGGCAGAGCAACGGACTCTTAATCCGCAGGTTCCGGGTTCGAGTCCCGGGCGACCCACTCTGGGTTCTTCGCGTGTTGTGGGCTGTTGGCGGGATCTTGGGTGGTTTCGGGGGTCTTGGCGCCCGTTTCGGCGGTGTTCGGGGTGGTTGTGGGTGCTGGTGGTTTTGGCGGCTGGTTCTGGACGCGTCGGGTCCGACGGGTGGGTTCCGTCGGTGGGGGATGGCTTATGGGGGGTGCCCGGGTGGGTGTGTGAGTGGTCGGGGCGTTGGGTTGGTGACGCTGCGGTGGTGTCGGTTGCCTGGTCGGCGCGGGCTGGGGTGCTTGGGTTGTGCTTCTCGGGGTTTTGGGTTCTTCCGGTTTGTTCGAGGTTGTGGATGACGGCCGCGGCGAGAGCAGCGAGTGTGTGGCCGGGGCTGTTACCGCCCTAGGAGGGTGCTGAACAATGACGATTGCTCGGGCCTGCCGCCCGCCGGCCCAGGCATTTGCCGGCGGTTGGCAGGCCGCTGGTGGATTGCTCAGCACCCTCCTAGAGTCGGGTCATCGGAGATACCGGTCAACTTCCCTTCGAAGGTCCGCTTTGTGGGCATCGTCCATGGGACGCTTCCTGGCAATTACCAATATCTGTATTGACCTTCGGCGCATGCTCCTGGGCCATCGTCGTGTCCCCGGTTATCAACAACGCGAACCCGGCGCCGTCAGCTTTGTCCAACATCGCGCCGTTGGACAAACTCTTCCAACCCATGTATTCGACCGTATAGGCTTCGTGGTGAGGGAACAGGTGACGCAGGCGAACATCCAGGTCTTCATCTATCAGGATCTTCACAGGGGTTATGCCATCGGTCCCTGGTAGTCCTGATCTACGGCGTGACGCAGCACCGCCTCAACATGTTCGTAGTCCACGTCGTATGTGTCGCTGAACTCCCGGGCTGTCCGCTCTGCCTTCACAAAATCGAACAACGCTTCGACGTGTGCCCACGTGCCCGCGAAGATGGGTGTCCCCCACGGGGCGAGTTCCACTGAGCAACAGCCTGTCAGGTCGACCGTGCCCACCGGTGGGCTGTCGGTCATGTAGTCGTGGACAGCCCTTACAGAACCTATGTCTATCCTGAACGTGTCGGAGAAGGCTTCGAGGGCGCGGCCTGTGGAAAGCCAGTCGTCCAGGGCTTGCGCTGGGATACGACGCCCGATGAAGGTTGCCTGGCCGCCTTTCCGCCCGGGAACATATTCGAGGGCGGGACAGTCCCGCCAGTCGACCATTCGGAGAACCATCGGGTTCTCCGAATGCTGCGGCCACGAACCAACAGGGAGCACAGGCGGTGTGTCTTCGGCTGCTCCACTCATGTCGCCCCGACGTAGCAACGTTTCGCCCATTAGCGTGTCACTTCCGATAGGCATATTCTACCCGAAAGGACGCTGCTGTAGCGTTCCTGCCATGCGTTGAACTCTACGACCTGCACGCAGAAGCGGGTACGTCAGGTACGGGGTTAAGCCTGGCAGAAGACATCGGCGTTGGTGACTCCCCTCGTCGCGACTGGGCTGTGTGAAACTACTGGATGTCGTCTGGAGACGAGGGCCAGGCCGGTCGATTCTCAGCCACTGATACAAGGTTACAGATTCCGGCTGGGGAGGAGACAGGCTCATGGGACCCCTACCATTACCCCTGGTCAGGGGTCACCGTACCGGTGCTACCAACAGATGCGACTGAAGCTGTCAACCTGATCATCGAAAAGACCCGTCGTCTAGGAGGGTGCTGACCAATGACGATTGCTGGGGCCTGCCGCCCGCCAGCCCAGGAAGAATGCCGGCGGTTGGCAGGCCGCTGGTGGATTGCTCAGTACCTTCCTAGGACACGGTTTCCGTAACTGGGACAACTACCGATTAAGGCTCCTACTCCACTGTGGAGTCACCTGGTATACTGCCCCTACCAAACGAATACGAGGCCGCAAACCCCCCTTAGCCGCGTAGAGCCCGACAACGCCCGGGCCGAGTCTGTCATCGGCCTCTACAAGACAGAACTTATCCACAAGCGGGCACCGTGGCGTGACCTCGACCAGGTCGAGTACGCCACCCTCGAATATGTGGACTGGTTCAACCACCGCCGGCTCCTCGAACCCATCGGGGACATACCACCAGTGGAAAGGGAGGCCAACTACCATCAGCAGCACACCCCAGCCCAGGTAGCTGGTGTTAAGTAAAACACGCTCCGGCAAACCCGGGGCGGTTCAGGGATGCTGGTAGAGGTTGGCCTACCTGCCGCCGGCCGATCTGCGGGTTGTTGCTGGGGTTTTGGAGTCGGTGACGGTGGTTGGGTACCTGCGGCCGACGTTGCCGGGTGGGCGGTGTCGGGCTGTGAGGTTTGGTATATGCGCCGGTATGGTTTTGTTGACTGAGGTGGCGGGGCTGTTCTGTGGGGCGGCGCCGGTTTGGTTTGGAGGCGAATAGTGATCCGTCCGGATCAGCGGGATGTTGAGCTTGAGGCGCTTCGGGAGCGTCTCACGCGGTTGAGCGAGGCTTGCCTGCGTATTAATGAGAGTTTGGAGTTCGACGTGGTGCTTCAGGGGGTGCTCGACTCGGCGGCGAGTCTTACGGCTGCTCGCTATGGGGTGATGACCTTGGTTGACGGGGGCGGTCGGGTGCAGGATGTTTTGTCGTCGGGGACCACTGCTGAGGAGGCTGAGCAGCTCTGGCTTACACCTGACAGTTATCGGATCTTTGAGTCTTTGACCGAGATTTCCGAGCCTTTGAGAGTTGCCGATCTGGTGGAGTATGTCAGGTCGTTGGGTTTCGCCGGGTTCGAGAGCCCTTTGCAGGTGGAGGTGTTTAGTTTTTTGGCGGTGCCGATGTTCTACCGGGGGGATCGGGTGGGTCACCTCTTTGTGGGTGATAAGGACGGCGGCGCCGAGTTCACCCGGGCCGATGAGGACACGTTGGTGATGTTCGCTTCTGTGGCGGCGTTGGTGATCGCGAATGCTCGGAGGCACCGGGCCGAGCAGCGGGCCCGGGCTGACTTGGAGACGTTGGTGAACACTTCGCCGGTGGGTGTTGTCGTCATCGACGCTGTGACCGGGGAGTTGGTGTCGGTGAACCGGGAGGCTGTGCGTATTGTGGCGGGTCTGCGGGAGGGCGACCAGTCACTGGAGGAGTTGTTGGCGGTGGTGACGTGTGTGCGGGCCGACGGCCGGGAGGTGCCGTTGGGTGGGTTGCCGATGTCGGAGTTGCTCGGGGCGGGTGAGACGATCAGGGCTGAGGAGATCATGTTGCGGGCTCCTGGCGGGCGCAGCGTCGGCGTGCTGCTGAACACGTCCCCGATCCGCTCCGATGAGGGTGTGCTGGTGTCGTTCGTGGTGACTCTCCAGGACATGGAGCCGTTGGAGGACCAGGAGCGGCTGCGGGCCGAGTTCTTGGCTATGGTCAGTCACGAGCTTCGCACGCCCCTCGCCGCGGTTATGGGGTCGGTGGGCGCGCTGTTGGACACGGCCGGTGGGTTGGATCCCGCCGAGACGTCGCAGTTCCTCCGCATCATCCGTGACCAGTCCGACCGGATGCGGCATCTGATCGGTGACCTCTTGGACGTTGCCCGCATAAACATGGGCACCCTGTTGGTTGTTCCGGGACCTTCCGATGTGCACCTGTTGGCAAACGACGCCACTAGCAGGTTCCTGGCCGGGGGTGCCGCGAACCCTCTGAGCGTGGAGTTGGCAGAGGACCTTCCACTGGTGATGGCAGACCGGCGGCGTATCATCCAGGTGCTGGGCAACCTGTTGTTCAACGCGGCCGGGTACTCGCCTGAAGGGTCGCCGATCCTGGTGACCGCGGCGCGTGACGGTATCCATGTCGTGGTCTCTGTCACCGACCAGGGCCGGGGCATACCGTCGGAGGAGATGCCGGAACTGTTCCGCAAGTTCTCGCGGGGCCACGGCGCAGACCACGGATCCGGTCTCGCCGGGTCGGGTCTGGGGCTCGCTATCTGCAAGGGGATCGTGGAGGCCCACGGAGGCCGTATCTGGGCCGAGAGCGACGGGCCGGGTCTGGGGGCGCGGTTCGCCTTCACCCTGCCGGTGGCCGAGGTTCCCATCGCTGCGGCTCCGGCCACCGCCGGGTCGCGGCTCACAACCCGGCGCCAAGTCCGTGTGCTGGTCGTGGACGACGATCCCCAGGCGCTCCGCTACATCACCGACATCCTCACCCGGGCGGGTTACGCACCCATCGCGACCGGCGACCCCGCCGACATCGCCCGCCTCATAGCGGAGCACAAACCCCACCTCGTGCTGCTGGACCTGGTGCTGCCCGACCGTGACGGCATCGAGGTGATGAGCGACATCCGGGCGACTACCGACGCGCCCATCATGTTCCTGTCGGCATACGGTCACGACGAGACCGTGGCCAGAGCCTTCGACATGGGCGCCGCCGACTACGTGGTCAAACCGTTCTCCCCCACCGAGCTGACCGCCAGGATCAGGGCGGCGCTGCGCAAGCAGCTCGCGTACTTGGGGGGCGAACCGTCGGCGCCGTACGAAACCGCAGGGCTGAGCATCGACTACGCCCGCCGCCGTGCCGTAGTCGCCGGGGAACCGGTAAGCCTTACCGCCACCGAATACGCTGTCCTCTACCAGCTAGCCGCCCACGCCCCCCGGGCACTCACCCACAGCGCGCTGTTGCACCGGGTCTGGGGCCCCGAGAGAGTGGGCGAGCCCTCGCTGGTCCGCGACGTGATCAAACGGCTCCGCCGCAAACTGGGCGATTCCGCCGCGAGCCCCAAATACATCTTCACCGAACCCCGCGTCGGTTACCGCATGCCCCCCGGCCGAACATAGGCCAACACTCCAAGCAGCCCTGCGGGAACCGGTCCGACTACTCGGACCCGGCGTGATGGTGGCCTGGACGCGTTCTCCCTAGCCGACATTTCAAGGACTTCACCCCCCCCCGCAGGGCCGCATCTGTATAAACTTATGGTCAGCAATGCCATTGATCTATTAATACGCTATCATTCACGGAGACTGCCGTATCAGCCGTGCGGTGCCGGTTGCCGACAGGAGGATATGAGGGAATGACGAAACCGACCAAGGCCATCCCAGTTCCGCTCAGATCAGGCCTCCGCGCCAGCACACCCACCCCCAACATCCTGACCGGTGGATTCAGGTTGAAGTCATCGACTGGAGAAACCGCTGGAGCCTTACTGGGTGATGAAACACCCATCGCAATACCTGACGAGTTGGCGAACCGTGCCCTTCACGCCATCCGAGATGAGTCGCCGGAAGGGGCGCGCCGAGCCCGTCCCCGGCCAGACCAGCCCGCCGTCCGGGGGGTCCTCGGGTGATGTCGCTTTTTTCCTTCCCACCCCCTCTGTGGGTTTGGATTTCGTCGCCTTGTGGTCGTGTGCCACGGATCGGGTCCGGTGTTCTGACCAGCTTCAAGGGGTCGTGGCGCGTCCTGGTGGTGTTGTTGGCGGCGTTGGCGTTGTTGGCGGGCCCTGCCAGGGAGGCGGGGGCGCAGGACACGGCGTTGGTTAGCAATATCGGCCAGAGCCAGCATTCCACGCGAGATTTCGCAGCCAAGACTCATGCTCAGAGTTTTCAAACGGGTGGCAACCCGGCGGGCTACACGTTGGCAAGCGTCGACGTGCAGCTGTCCGGGACGGCCACCGCTGAGCAGGTGGCTACGTTCAGAGCGGAGTTGTGGTCCGACAGCGCGCGATCTCCGGGTACCAAGCTGGCTGATCTGACGACGCCGACGAGTTTCGCGTCGGAAATAGGCTCTTTCGCAGCGCCTGCGGGCACCACGCTCGATCCCGACACGACGTATCATGTGGTTATCTACACAACTGGCGATCTGTCGGCCGTTTCAGTGTCCCGCACGGTTTCGAACCAGGAGAGTGGAGCTGATGGTTGGACCATCGGGAACAGTTCCAGTTTGGGTTCTTCCAATACGCCGTCCGGAACCTGGCAGTCCCAGACTCGTTCCCTACGTATTTCTGTGAAGGGCGCGGCGTTGGCGCCGACCACATTGACGTTGTCGACGAACGCTAACAACGATTCGGTGGCGGAGGACGGCAGGTCGGTGACGGTGACGGCGACCTTGGATCATGCCACCGCCACGGCGGTGTCGGTGACTCTGTCGGCGGCGTCGTCGTCCACGGCAACAGCGACATCCGACTACACCCTGCCGTCGGCGTTCGAGATAGCCGCGCGCTCGAAATCGGCGACGGGTACGGTGATGATCGTCAACGACGACATCGACGAGGGCAACGAGACGATCGTGTTGACCACGAGCGTGTCTGGTCTGTCGGTGTCGGGGGTGACTTTGACCATCACCGATGATGACACCGCCGCGGTGGCTGTCAGCCAGACGGGGCGTTCGGTGGAGGTGGGCGAGACGACGACGTACACGGTCAGGTTGGAGTCGCAGCCGACCCATAACGTGACGATCACGCCGACCAGCAGCGCGTCCGACAAGGCGACGGTGGCGCCGGCGAGTCGAGTGTTCACGTCGTCGAATTGGAAGACGCCCCAGTCGTTCACGGTGACGGGCGTGGCAACGGGCACGTCCAACATCACCCACGCGGCGACGAGCACCGACAGCGGATACAACAGCATCTCGGTCGGTTCGGTGGCGGTGACGGTGAACGCGTCGACCAAGACGGTCAAGATAACGTCGGCGGTTACGGCGAACGAAGGCGCCAACGTGGAATTGACGGTGACGCTGGGCCGACCAGCGCCCCAGGGCGGGCTGCAGGTCAATTTCACTTTCGCCGCGGTGACCTCGTCCGCGTTCGCGTCCAGTTCGGGCAGGTCCGACGACGCGACCTTCTCCCTTGTGGGGTTCAGAGTCGGCGCGGGTCAGACCACGAGGACGCTCACCGGGACCATAACCAACGATGCTCTGGTGGAGGATGAGGAGTCGTTCACGGTGACGGTGTCCACGGCGGTGTCGGGCTGGGCGGTGGTGTCGGGGGAGGGGTCGGCGACAGTAACTATCAACGATGACGACGCAACGAACGCGAGAATCGGTTTCGGGACCGCGGCGCGGACATCGGAGCACACGATCTCGGTGGCGGAGAACGTGTCGGGCGGGACGTTGAGCGTGCCGGTCGTCGTCAGCCACAATCCTCAGTCCAGCATCACCATCGCTGTGGAGGTCCGCACCGGCGGCACGGCGGCGGAGTGGCAGAGCTCCACGAATCCGGGCGATTTCCGGATTGCTACGAAGTCGGTGACCTTCACGCCCACGGGTAACAGGACGCAGAACCTATCGGTCGCGATCACCGACGACATGCTGGTGGAGGGGGACCAGACGATCAAGCTGCGCATCGGGGACAGCGGGATGAGCGGCCTGGGTCGGCATTACACCCGTCATGCCATGGGACGACTGTCAACGGTGACGATCAACGACAACGAGGACAACACGGCGAAGATCGCGTTCGGCAGCGACGCCGCGTCCACGACGGCCTACACCGACGATGTGGACGAGGACGTGTCGGGCGGGACGTTGAGCGTGCCGGTGACGATCAACCACCGCCCGGAGTCTTCGACCACGATCACGGTGGAGGTGTTGGCGACGGGCTCGAAGCGGGCCACGGAGTACGCCGACTCGTCGAACCCCGGCGATTTCCGCATAGCGACCAAGTCGGTGACCTTCACCCCCGGCGGCGGCACCACACAGAACCTGTCGGTGGCGATCGAGAACGACGACCTGGCCGAAGATGACCAGACGATCAGGTTGCGCATCGCCGCCTCCGGGAGCACGAGCCTGGGCCGCCATTACAGCCGCCACAGTGCGGGCAGCACCGCCACGCTCACCATCGACGATGACGACGCTGATGACGCGGAGATCGCGTTCGGCAGCGACGCCGGGTCCACGACGGCCTACACCGACGATGTGGACGAGAACGTGTCGGGCGGAATGCTGAATGTGCCGGTGACTGTCAGCCACTTGCCGGATGCGGACACCGAGGTCGCCGTCGCGGTCCTGACACAGGGCACGACGGCGACGGGCGCCGACTACACCATCGTCACCAAGTCCGTGACCTTCACACCGACGGGCAGCAAGACGCAGAACCTATCGGTCACGGTCACCGACGACATGCTGGTGGAAGAGGACCAGACCGTAGCGCTACGCCTCGCAGACAGCACGTCGACTAGCCTGGGCCGGCACTACGCCCGCCACAGCGCGGGCCGCACCGCGACGGTGACCATCGATGACGACGAGCGGCCCGATGCGAAGATAGCGTTCGGGACCGACGCGGAGGGCGCCGCGGCGTTGGCCGTCAGCGCAGATGAGGATGTGACGGGCGGGATCGTGGACGTGGCGCTGACGATCAACCATCTGCCGGAGTCGAACACCGTGTTCACCGTAGAGGTGCTCGAGACGGCGACGCGTCCGGCCACGGAGTACGTAAACAGCGCGAACCGCGGTGACTATCAGGTGCTCGGCAACAAATCGGTGACGTTCGGCCCGACGGGCGCCAAGTCGAAGAATGTGCGTGTACGTCTCACCAACAATGCTCTGGTGGAGCATCCCGAGACGGTACAGCTCCGCATCGTCGCCGCCGACGCCACCGCCAACGACCTCGGCGACCACTACGGCCGCAACGCCCAGAGCCGCCTCGCCACTATCACCATCAACGACGACGACGCGGATGCCGCCAAGATCGCCTTCGGCGCCGGCGCCTCCTCGACCACGGAACACACCGCCGCAGTACGCGAGAACGTGTCAAGCGGCGCGCTCAACGTGCCCGTCACGATCAGCCACCTGCCGTCCGAGGAGACGACCATCGCCATCGAAGTGCTGGCGACGGGTAGCAACAGGGCGACGGAAGGCGTCGACTACAGCATCGGAACCAAGTCGGTGACCTTCACCAGCTCAAGCTCCACGAGTAAGAACGTCGCCATCACACTCACCGACGACGAACTGGCGGAGCACGACCAGACGATTAAGCTGCGCATCGTCGCCGCGGACACGACGGCCGACGACCTGGGCGACTATTACGATCGCGACGCGATGGGCAGGCTGTCCACTGTCACCATCGAGGACGACGAGCAGCGCACCGCGAAGATCGCGTTCGGTGACAACGCGTCGTCCACGTCACAGCACACCTACACGATCGACGAGAACCTGGCAAGCGGAACGTTCACGGTGCCGGTCACGGTCAACCATCTGCCCGAGTCCAGCCAGTCGTTCATGGTGGAAGTCCTGGCGGCCGGCACGGCGACCGAGAACACCGACTACAGCATCAGTTCCAAGACGCTGAGCTTCGGCCCGTCAGACACGACCAAGACCAAGAACCTGACGATCACCGTCACCGATGACGACCTGGTGGAGGGCGACCAGACCATAGCGCTGCGGATCGTCGCCGCTGCCGACCCGGTGACCGATATCGGCGACTATTACACGCGCCACGCCGCCGGCGCCCGATCCCTGGGAACCATCACTGACGAGGACGCTGCGGAGGCCAGGATCGCATTCGGCGACAGCGCGGACGGCGCCATCACCTACCGGGCCACCGCCGCCGAACCCGCGACCGGTCAAGCGGTCTTCAACGTGCCCGTCACGATCAGCCACCTGCCGGAGTCCTCCACCACCATTGCCGTGCGGGTGCGTTCGGGGTTGGCGACTGAGACCACGGACTACAGCATCGCCGCCAAGTCCGTCACCTACCAGCCGTCGGGCGCCAAGACGCAGAACCTGGCCATCACGCTCAGCGCGGACGACGCCCGCGAGGGCAACGAGACGATCAACCTGCAGATCGTCGCGGCCGACACCACGGTGAACGACCTCGGCGACCACTACACGCGCCACGACCGGGGCGCCCGCGCCTCGGTGCTGGTCACCGACCCCGATTCCACGGCGGTGCTCAGGGTGCTGCTGCGGCTGGCCGAGAACGACACAGCTACCACGGCGAAGACGATCGATGAGGGGGGCACGGTGCTTGTGTACGCGAGCCTGGCCAACTCCGCGAACGCCGGCGCGGGCGGGGTCAGAGTCACGTTCCTGGCCGCGGCGGGAACGACCGCGGCGGACAGCGACTACCGCCTGCCGGGCGCCATCACCATCCCCCAGGGCGTTAATTTCCAAAGGGCGAACTTGACCATCGTGGACGACCGGATCGCCGAGGGGAGCGAGGATCTGGTGCTGACGGCCGCCACCTCGCCCGGGTACTCGGTCGACACGGGGACCATCACCATCACCGACGACGACGCCGCCGGGGTGACGGTCCCGTCCGCGCTGTCGGTGGGCGAGGGCGGGTCGACGACCTACCAGGTGCGGCTCGACACCCAGCCCGCCGCCGCCGTCACCATCACTCCCGCCAGCGCCGACACCGACAAAGCGACCGTGTCGGGACCACTGACGTTCACGCCGGCCAACTGGTCCCGAGCCCAGCGAGTCACGGTGACAGGCGTGGACCAGGGCGAGGGCACCACGATGATCACGCACGAGGCCACCAGCGCGGACCCGAATTTCGCCGGTGTGAGCATCGGCTCGGTGACGGTCACGGTGACCCCGGCCGGCAAGACCCTCGCCATCGCTTCAGCGACGGCCGACGAGGGCGGAAGCGCCGAGTTGGCGGTGACGCTTGGCGAGGCGGCGCCCACGGGCGGGCTGACCCTCAACGTCGCCTACGACTACTCGGGCAGCACGGCCACCGATGCCGACACGGGCATGACCGAGACGACGATCACAGTGCCGTACAACGAAAGGACGGCGACGCTGAGCGTGCCCATCGCCGCCGACGTCCTGGTTGAGGGCGAAGAGACCTTCACCGTCACGATCAGCGCCTCAGGCTGGCAGGCGGCCTCGTCGGGCGCGAACCGGGCGACGGTGACCATCACCGACGACGAAGCGACGGCCGCGAAGATCGCCTTCGGCGAGGACGCCGCGACGACATCGGCCCAGACCGGCTACTACGTGTTCGAGAACGTAGGGAACCGTCCCTTCAGCGTGCCTGTCACGGTCAGCCACCTGCCGCAGTCGAACACCACCTTCCGTATCCAGACCCTGACCACCGGCACGGGCCGCGCAAGCGAAGGTTCCGACTACACCATAGCCGCCAAATCGATCACCTTCGGCCCGTCGGACACCACCATGACCAAGAACGTGTCCATCACGATCATCGACGACAGCGTGGCGGAGGGCAACGAGGAGGTCCGGCTGCGCATCGCAAGCGCCGACAATCCGGCGAACGACCTGGGCGACCACTACGAGCGGCACCCCTTGGGGTCGCTGGCGACGCTCACCATCAACGACGACGACTCGGCGACCGCGGTGACGCTGACCGCGAGCGCGGCCGGCAACGCGGTCGTCGAGGGCGAGGGCCCGGTGACGGTGACGGCCACGCTGGACCGTCCGGCACCCGCGGGCGGGTTCAGGATCACCCTCACAGCCGCGGGAACTGCCACGTCACCAGATGACTTCACCTTGTCGAGGACCAATCTGACGATCGGGACGGGCGCCACCACCGCCTCCACCACCGTCAACATCGTCGACGACCTGAGCAGCGAGGCGAACGAGACCATCGTCCTCTCCGGCAAGGCGGTCTCGAGTCTCGGGGCGCTGCCGGTGCGGCCGTTGACGCTCACCATCGTCGACCAGGACACCCCCGGCGTGACGGTGAGCGAATCCGCGCTCTCCCTGCCGGCGGGCACGACGGCGACTTACACGGTCAGGCTCGAGAGCCCGCCCACAGCCGCCGTCACGATCACACCCACCAGCGGCACAGTCGCCAACGCGACGGTGTCCCCCGCCACGCTGACCTTCACGGGCGCCAATTGGGGCGATCCGCAGATGGTAACCGTCACGGGTGTCACGGCGGGGAGCGCGACGATCACGCACGCGGCCACGAGCTCGGACACCATGTACGACAGCGTGAGCATTTCCTCGGTGGCCGTAACGGTGAACACACCGGCGAAGACCTTCACCATCGCTTCAGCGACGGCCGGCGAGGGCGGAAGCGCCGAGTTGGCGGTGACGCTTGGCGAGGCGGCGCCCACGGGCGGGTTGACCCTCAACGTCGCCTACGACTACTCGGGCAGCACGGCCACCGCTGCCGACCTGGGCACGACCGCGACGACGCTGACGGTGCAGGAAGGCGACTGGACTTCCACGCTGATCGTGCCTGCCTCCGACGACGGCCTGGTTGAGAGAGAGGAGACCGTCACGGTCACGATCAGCGCCTCAGGCTGGTCGGCGGCCACTACGGGCGCAGGCACGGCGACGGTGACCATCACCGACGGCGACGCGCCGGTGGCGGCAGTCGCCTTCGGGAACCGGGCCACGGCGGCATTCGTCTATATGGACAGCGTGGCCGAGGACGTGGCGGGCGGGATATTCAACCTGCCCGTCACGGTCAGCCACCGGCCGCAGGCGGCGACCACGTTCGAGATCGAGGTCGTGCCGGGCGGCACCGCGACGGAGAACACAGACTACAGCATCGCGGTCAAGTCGGTTGAGTTCGGCCCGTCGGACAGCACGACGAAGAATGTGATGATCAGGATCACGGCAGACGCCTCGGTAGAGGCAGGTGAAACGATCAAGCTGCGCATCGCGGCGGCGGACGACCCGGAGAACGACCTCGGCGACTACTACACGCGCCATGCCGAGGGTTCGCAGGCCTCGGTGACGATCACTGACGCCGGCGGCCGGACAGTCAACCCGATAGTCAACCCGACGGTCAACCCGACAGGTGGGCCCCCAGGGGGTCCGACAGGCGGCGACCCGCCGGATGACGAAGAGCCCGATGACGGGTTCTCGGACCTCGACGAGGCAGGAAGCGCCCACGCCGCGGCGGTGGCGGATCTGGTGTCGAGGGGAGTGATGGACGGCACCGGATGCGGCGGCGGGTTGTTATGCCCCCGAGATCCGATCCTACGCTGGGAGATGGCGGTATGGCTGGTGCGGGTTGTCGACGGACAAGCCCCCGCCCGGCCAACCGAGCCACGCTTCCAGGACGTCACCGCAGGCATATGGTGGGACGGCCACGTCGAACGCCTCGCGCAGCTGGGAATCACCCTAGGCTGCATAGTCGACCCGCCTGGTTACTGCCCTGACAACCCCGTGACACGGGCGCAGATGGCCAGTTTCCTCGTTCGAGCGTTCGAACTCGCCGTCGCGTCGTCAGCCGGCTTTGAGGACACCACCGGCAACAATCATCAAAGCAACATTGACGCGTTGCGCTCCGCCGGGATCACCGTGGGCTGCTCAGCCGACCCGCCCCTCTTCTGCCCCCGAGACCCGACGACCAGAGCCCAGATGGCCAGTTTCCTCGCCCGAGCGATCGCATCACGCCCGCCCGGCTAGACGAACTAGATGATTAGTCCTAATGCCCTGAGTTGGAAGTTCATAACAGAAAAGCGGGCGACTCCCCCACTCCACCGAACCCCGAGAACGCGAAAACTACCCGAACGTGCCTCTTCGGTTGGGATCCCACCCCCGGCTTCCAACCGTTCGGGACGCTCGAGGAGCCCCCTGCCGGATCTATGGAACCGATGACCTCGATGGGGCCAACAAGGCGTCGGGACGGTTCGCCGATCTCAATGCCGCCGGCCAGATCCCCCGAATACCGCGAGATCGTGGACAGGATCATCGTCTGGGGGTAGATCGTGGCCTACCACCCTCAGCGGACGAGCATTGAACGGACCGCTCGAAGGGATCAACAGCTTGCTCCGGGTCGCTCACGGGTTCACGAACTACGACAACTACGCAGCCCGCGGGCTCCTTGTAGCATGAATCCCGCACCGGCACCAGAACGCCCAGATCCCATGAGATCGCGCAGCCCCGTCTAGTCCCTGGTCCAACGCGAAGAGCCGGATAACAACTCGCGAAGTATCCTAGTAGCGGGTCAACCTCAACACCGACCGACACACCCACCACCGACACACCCACCACCGACACGCCCAACTCCAGCTAGCCATCACCCTCATCATCACCAGCAAACTCATCGCCTGGAGAAACCGCTGGAGCCCCAACTCAGTCCCTATCCGCTAATGCTCTTAATCAATTCTAAGGAAGCTATCCTGGTGGTCGAGTGCGTGTTCGGAGGAGAATGTGAAGCGTACCTATCAGGTAGCACCCCGGACAGGAGAACAACCTGAACGAAGAGTGGGCGAACGCCCGACGGGCTGGCCTATCTGTGGTCGAGGTAGGGTTCCCTGGCTGGCATGGCCTGCCGCTTGGTTGACGCGGGGAGCGAACCGGTGTCGGAAGGGGCCCGGTAACCATGTTCAAGCGGTGGAAGCATGGTACGCGGCTGCGGTCGAGGGACTGCGGGCCGCAGGAGTGACCAAAGGCTGCGAGGACGATCCGCCGTCCTGCTGTCCCGACGACGTGGTCACCCGCGTTCAGATGGCGTCGTTCCTGGCCCGTGTGCTGGTTGTTTGCTAGGTGCTGGTCGTGAACCATCCGGGCGGCAGACCTCAGCGGGTCCCCAGTTGTGGCGGTCGGTTCAACTTGGATCCGCGGTTTGACGGCTAGGTTTCTTCAGAGGGGTTTCGTGGACAGGCGCTGTGATAGTGGCGGGTGCTCGTGCCGTGGGCGAGCCCGCCGCCTAGTTCCGGTGTTTGTTGTGTTGCTTGTGGTCGGGGGCTTGGTAGCGGGCCTTGTACGTCCGGTATCCGCCGGGGGAGTTGGGAAGTCCTTCTCCGGTGCGGGGGACGGGGCTGCGGTCTGGCAGGCTACCGACCGGTTCTCAGATCTCTCCGATGCGGGTCCGGATCGTGGGAGTGTGGAGATTCTGGCTGCGAGGAGGATTCTGGCGGGAACGGAGTGCGAGCCAGGCCGGTTCTGCCCTGATCTGGCTGTCCAGCGTTGGGTGATGGCGGTCTGGCTGGTCCGGGCGCTGGACGGAGTGGACCCGGCCCCGGTAGGTACGTCGCGGTTCGCCGACGTCGATGAGGGTGCGTGGTGGGCAGTGCATGTGGAACGCCTTGCAGACTTGGGAATCACCCGGGGATGCGCCACCGGACCGGCCCGTTTCTGTCCCTACGCCGAGGTCACCGACGCGCAGATGGCCACCCTCCTCCAGAGAGCCTTCCGGCTGCCGTCCGGACCCCCGTCGGGGTTCGCCTACGTTGGGGAGGGCAGCATCCACCTACCTGGCGTCGCCGCCGTGGCCGCGGCAGGGATCACCCCCGGGTGCACGGTCGAGCCGGCCCGCGACTGCGACGAGTGGGACACCACCCGCGCGGAGATGGCCACCTACCTGACCCACGCTCTGCGGTTAGCTGGTGTAATCCCACCCGCGGACACCCGCCTCCCCGCTCCATCGGGCGACGGGGATTTCACCGCGGTCACGGTCGGCGGGGATCACTCATGCGGGATACAGAGGGATCGCACGGTGATCTGTTGGGGAAACAACGCCACCGGCCAGGCGGAGGCTCCGGACGAGGAGTTCGTGGCAGTGGCCGCCGGCCGGAGCCATACCTGCGGTATCGACATCCGCCAGAAGGTGGTCTGCTGGGGTTGGGACGGGTGGGGAGCGACGGAGGCGCCGGACGGGACGTTCACCGCCATCACCGCGGGGGGTGACCACTCGTGCGCAATCCGCACCGACCGACGCGTCGCCTGCTGGGGTGCCGACCATGCAGGTCAGGCCGCCCCCCCGGCAGGCACCTACGCCGCGGTATCGGCCGGGGAATGGCACACGTGCGGGCTCCACGACACCGACCAGGCCCTGGTGTGCTGGGGTGCCGACAACGATGGCCAAGCCGACCCGCCCGGGGGACGGTTCCTCACCATCGCGGCCGGGAACTGGTACTCCTGCGCTGTCCGCACCGACGGCGGAGGCGTCTGCTGGGGTGCCGACCACGCCGGACAGGGCAACACCCCCGGGGCGGGTTTCCGCGCCGTCGCTGCCGGCTGGGAGCACTCTTGTGGGATCACCACCGACGATTCGGTGGTTTGTTGGGGCCACGACGAAGGCGGCCGGGCCGATCCTCCCCCAGGGAAGTTCAGCGCCATTGCGTTGGGCGACCGGCACTCGTGCGGGTTGCACACCGGCGGCGCCATCACCTGTTGGGGTCAGACGCCCCAACAGATGGGTGTCGTGCCCACCCTGGTAGTACCGACACCCGAAGAGGTAAACCAACACCATGTCAGCCCCGACCCGCCGGATCCGGATTCTTGCCGTCCACCCGGCCCAGCCGGATTCCCGCTCCGGAATCGGGTCCCGCCCACCGGTGTCCTCCGAGTCGCCGTGCTGTTCTTGGACTTCCCCGACGCCAAAGCGCCCCACAGCACCCGAGAAGAAGCCGAGTTGGGTTTGCCCTACATCGAGAACTATCTGAAGACGGCCAGCTACGGCCTCCTCAACACCGAGTTCACGCCCCTCCACCGGTGGCTACGGGCCGAACACGGCTATCGAAGCTACCTTGGAACCTCAGCATCCCCGACCCTCGAAGACCCGCTCGACCCTGATGCGGAAGCGGTAAGACTCGCCGACCCCGAGTTCGACTTCACCGGCCACCACGCCGTAATGGTTGTCATGCCCAGCTCACACTTCGGTAACGGCCTCGCTGCGGGAAGTATCCGTACAGACGAAGAGACCCTCTCACGGGTCCGGATCAACTTCTCATCCCTAACCCAGCCGCGCCAACCCCTCGAATGGGGACTGGTCGCCGCGCACGTACTCGGATACTCCCTCGGGTTGCCGGCGCTGTACCCCTCCGACGACTCCCTGCACGACCATCCCCAGCCGCCCCCGCACCGCAGGTGGGTCACCAACCAGATCGGCCTGATGGGGCTCTGGGCCAACTACCTCACCACCGACACCGACCCACGTCTAGCCCACCAACTGCACTACCCGGACGGGGCACGCTACACCACCTACACATATAGCCTCCAAGCCCCAGAGATGCTGGCATGGACCCGATGGCAGCTCGGTTGGCTCCAGCCCAGCCAGGTCCGCTGCCTCACCGATCTCGAAACCGAGAAAACCGTCGCCCTCAAACCAGTCGCCTCCCCAGGCGTCGGAACCGCGATGGTCGCCATCCCACTCTCCGGAACCGAGGTCATCGTCGCAGAAAGCCGCCGAAAGGTCGGCTACGACGCCGGACACAAATACAGATACGACGACGGAGCCAAAACCATCCTCCCCACGCTCGCCGGAAGCGGCGTGCTCGTCTACGTCGTCGACGCCGCCCGCCCCGGCGGACACTTACCCATCCGGGTGATCGGACCACCCAACAACCCCTACCCCACCCTCCACTTCGAAGACTATCCCCTCCTAGCCGAAGGCGAAAGCGTCACAATCGGCGGCTACACCATCACAGTCCGCAACGCCGACCACCACACCGACACCCTCACCATCACCAGCCACCGACGACCCTCCTGATGTCCCGAATCCCTGTTCAGGTTGCCTTTAGAGGGTCCATGTGACACGAGGATTAGCCCTGACACAAGCCCGTCGCATACGGGAGATAACCGCAAAGCACCAACACCAAGCAACCCGTTCTCGGTACAGACTGAACCTCCCCGGTTTCTGGAGTGATGATGACCGGGTTTTGTGGAGTCAACTCACTAGGATCAGCGGCGCGCCAGTTGGGTTGTGGTGGTGGATTCTCTCGTATCCGATCGGGGTTCGCGTCTTGAGGGCGGTGTGGCGTCGATGCCGGTTGTGGAAGATCACGAGATATCCGAATAGGGAACTATCGACGTAGTCAGACGGGGCGTATCTCGACGGTGAACGCGTCAGCATCAGCGTCGCGGCTGACGACATCGATAGCGAAGAGGTCCGTCTGCCACCACCATCCTTCCTCGAGGACCGTGTGAGCCGGGTTGTAGTGTCACCACCGGAGCTCATGACCTCGAGCAGTGTTGGCGATGGTGGAACGCGCATCGGCTCGACCACGACGTAGCGAGAAGACAATCAGCCCGGTTTATCCCACTCATCCTGACCAAGCTCATCACAGCCCTTCCTCGCTCACGCAGTCGGTACATCTATGCTGGCGATGCTTGGGGTGACGTTATTTCTAGGAACAATCCTCTAAGCACAACAAGAAAGCGACGCTGGACGGCGTCTTGCATAGATCGCAATGGGAACAGCGATGCTCACGCCGCCGGCAGGCTTAGAGGCTGTCGCGTTAGTTTGTGCTGCGCGTGGGGTTGGGGGTTTGTTGGAGGCGGTGTAGTAGTAGGCGGGTGTGGGCTGCCCAGGTGAACCCGGCGGTTACGGTGGGATCCCGTTCGTAGTCGACACGTAGACGCCGGTGGTTGGTCAGCCATGCCCAGGTGCGTTCTACTACCCAGCGGCGGCGTAGCACAGCAAAGGAACCCGCAGATATCCGTTTGACGACTTGGGCGCTTACGCCGAACTCGGAGCACGCTTGGGTGAACGCCTTGTTGAAACCGGCGTCGTGCCATATCTTCTGGAGCCGCCCGGACTTGTGGACGGTCGCGGTGATCGTTGCTATCCCACCGGCGTTGTCCGACACGTCGGCAGGCAGAAGACCACCCCCAACAGCAGCCCTGTGGTATCTACCAGCCCGAACACCTTGCGGCCCGATACCTTTTTGGCGGCGTCATATCCTCTGGTAGACGAACCAACAGTCGAAGTTCCCACAACGCTGCGGGCGTCGATAACCGACGCCGAAGGGTCCGGGTCGCGGCCTTCGGGGTCGCGTACGAGACCGCGGAGACGGTCCACGATCTTTTCCCAAGTACCGTCCCGACTCCAGGTGAGGTGATAGCGGTGCACCGTGTTCCAATGCGGATACTGTGGCGGAAGAGCCCGCCACTGGCATCCGGTAGCCGCCACATAGAGGATCGCGTCCACGACTTGTCGTTTCGACCACTTGGCGGGTCGTCCCATCCGACCCCCACACCGTATTAGGGGCGTGCTGAACAATGACGATTGCTCGGGCCTGCCAACCGCCGGCAAAATGCCTGGGCTGGCGGGCTGTTGACGATCGATGTAAGTGGCGCATTGGTCCACCCACGCGGCTCTGTACCCCTGCCCCATATGCCGTCAGCGGTGACTCCGAGCCCTCCTGCACTGCTCGGACGTCGCCTGCGCGTGCGTCCGGGCTGCAGAACCAAGGGATGTTGAGGAACGCGGACTAGACGTTCCTCCCCGCCGCGCAGAAAGGTAGCCATATCGGCTCGAGTCGCTCCGTCGGGAAAGACACGGGCGACCACCGACGCGATCTGGTGTTCGGGGATTACCAAGGGGGGTCTGAAGGTGCAGTCGTCGTACCTGACGGACCAACCCTGGGAAGCGGCATACTCGATGTCCGCATATCTCGGATGACCGGTTTCGACATCAGAGAACCGTCCGCTAGCGGTCAACCACCGCTGTGGCCACCGCGACGACCACAACCGCGGCACACATGACTGCGAGGCTTCTGCGAACTGGACCCGACCTCCGATAGGCAACAGACCGGGATGCTACCCGAAGAACGCAGTCGCCGGACTGATGGATCATCAAGGTTGATGGCGATCACCAAGGCCTCCGGGATATTGGTAGGAACCGAAAGCCTTCTTCCCAAGCTTTGGTGGCGGGTACCGGTAATTCATGGTCGGTTCACCGATTCCGGTGCGACCTAGCCCCGATTTTGATGCGAGGGTTGGACTGGGCGAACAGAGGTGCGGGTTATGAGCTTCTGACCAGGCACTACGGGTGTTTCGACAGTCCCGTCTCGGCCCGGCGGGACCTTCACCCGTCGGGTGAAGCCCGGCGCAGTCTCGAGCATGTGGTTGATGTGGCATGTTGCCGCGGGTATGTCGGGAAACATGAAGAATCAGGGCTAGTTTCTAGACCAGATGGTTTCAGTCCACCACCTACGTTTCCGGACAGGACCGTCGGGTGGGGCCAGGTCGTCGGGCTGCTGGGGATCAGGATCACACCCTGGCAGCTCCAACTCCGGTTTCACCCTTACGAAACGGGCTGAGAGGATGCCATAACGACGGGCCGGGTCGGCATGGTCGAAAAGAACGGCCTGCTCGACGCTTTGGTACATACCGCTCGCCGACTTCTCGTAACAGGCGATCGTCTGCGGTACCAGTTCGGGACCGCAGACATCCACCACGTCCCATCCGAAGCAGATGGGTTCCTGCGGTGTCGGCTCTTCGTGGACGTCGGTGAGCAGGAGAACGAGTCCCCCTACCCTGGCCACCCTCTTGATCTCCCCGATCGCGTCGTGAAGGTTGTCGACGTGGTCCAGCGAGTTGAACGAACAGACGATGTCGAAGTAGCCGTCTGGGAACGGGATCGACTCAGCCCCCGCAGCGACGTACACCATCGAGTGCTCATCAGAACCCAGTTGGCGGTATTCGTCGGCTAGCGGATCAAGGCCCACCCGCTCGCGAGCCGTGGTCGCCCACTCCAGGGATCCCCTCGGCCCGCAACCGATATCCAAGACTCGCTTGTCCGTGTAGTCGGCCAGGGACAAACCAAAGTGGGTGGTGTAGAAACGCTCGAACCAGTGGTTCGCCAGTCGGCCTTCCGAATCCTTGCGTTCCGACCAGTACGCAAGCTCACCGGATCGGTCCCGCTCAGTAATACTCCAGTCCTCCAAACGCCGCTCCCCTTCTTCCCCCTGTTCACAACAGTGGCCTCCAAAACCTCCCCAACGACGGAGGGCCATTCCGTCGGCTCGAACAGCAGGCGGAGGTCTTGTCAACTGCGCAGGAGACTAGGAGGGTGCTGAGCAATCCACCAGCGGCCTGCCATCCGCTCGCATAATACCTGAGTAGGCGGGTGGCAGGCCCGAGCAATCGTCATTTTTCAGCACCCTCCTAGGTGACGATACCACGACGAGGGTTTGAATGAACTCCCCGCTCCTACACGCCGGAACGTGGTACCAAGGGTGGGACGTGACCACTCCATCGTTACCTGGTCCCGTCGGTTAGCGGGCTGCTTGCCGCTGGTGGCAGCGGTCTACCCTCCGCTGCGGGCTTGACCGGCCGCCGACAGCGGTTACCCGACCGATGGTCTCATCAGCCTTGGGCGACTCTCTCTGTGTGGTATCGCCGAGGGCTGTGGGAGTGGCTGGTTGGTTGGGAGTGGGGTTGATCTGAGCAGGTGCTGGGAAACTCCTTGTTGGGCCGACGGTTGATGGGACAATGGCAGGGGCGGGCGACGGTCGAGGACCGATTGTTCGTTCCTGTCATCGGTGACGAACTAGGGTGAACTGAACCGCCCCGGGTTTGCCGGAGAGTGTTTTACTTGACACCAGCTACCTGGGCTGGGGTGTGTTCGAGATGGTAGTTGGCCTCCCTTTCTGCTGGTGGTATGTCCCCGATGGGCTCTAGGAGCCGACGGTGGTTGAACCAGTCCACATATTCGAGGGTGGCGTACTCGACCTGGTCGAGGTCACGCCACGGTGCCCGCTTGTGGATGAGTTCTGTCTTGTAGAGGCCGATCACAGATTCGGCGAGGGCGTTGT
>MKWU01000537.1_pt1 | contig 71779 bp, 57 predicted proteins | sample 809101 | NCBI WGS metagenome assembly MKWU01 (sample SAMN05860141, study PRJNA318959) | sponge metagenome | host: Aplysina aerophoba | place: Slovenia: Piran, Adriatic Sea, Gulf of Piran | collected 2013-05-07 | reverse complement strand
CCCCAAGTCGTGCAGCCGCCCTACGCCCCCGAGCTGAACCCCGTGGAGCGCTTCTTCCAGGAGCTGCGCCGGGCCCTGGGGGACCGGGTGTATCCGACCCTGGAGGCCAAGCAGGCGGTCCTGGAACCGATCCTGAAGGCCTGGCAGGCGGACCCGGAGCGGGTCAAGCAACTGTGCGGCTGGCGTTGGATCCGGAAGGCCCTAACGGATTTGCCCGCGGATACACAAGTAATCCAATCGTGATTGATTGGTATAAGCCCCCCTCATAACGCGCCACGGTCCGGCGGCGAACACCGAAGATCTCGAAGAACTCGTTGTAGAAGCTTTGGGCCTCGCCCTTTTCGTAGGCTGCGTCCTACCACTCCCGCGCGAAGGCGGCCGTGCCCGAATCTCATTCCACGATAGGCGCACGCAACATCATCCCGTCAGGCAACTGGCAAGTCATCGCAAGAACCCTTGCAAGTGTCAAGTTCGAAATGACATCAACCGCAGGTCCGGTCGCTCCGCCGCAGCTCCAAAATCGCGGCCGGGTCCATCGGCCGCCAATTAATCCTGATCCCGGTGGCGTCCGCGATGGGGTTTGCCGATGGCTCCGAGGCCGGATGGCGTACATCTGTCCGCCGGGCGTGTTGCAGATCCATGAAACGACCTGATCCGCACAGGATCAGGTCGGCGCGGAGTCGTCCGGGTCGGAAGCGCCTTCCGATTCGTCCGAGGGCAGGCTCAGGATCTCGCGCCACTGGCGAGGGTATGCCATGACCTGCAAAACGAGTTCCGCGGCATTGTCGGGCAAACCTGTGACAGTCCAGTGCTCCGCCACCCGATCCAAGTCCGCTTCATCCGGCAGCAGGCCGTTCAGAATCAGCAAGGTCTGCTCCAGTCGCCCTTTTGCTTCGCGCTCGACGCCAAAGTCGCTCTCAGGATCGCGCCAGCACCCCTCATCGGCATCAAGCCACTGGAAAAGAGGTGCGTGTCCGGTTCCCTGCAGCCGCAAATGAGTACCGCAAACCTCACTGAACACGGACACTACCGAGCGGTCGGACTCCACATGCAAGCTGTCGGGCACTCGGTGGTACTCACCGTCTCGCAGGCAATACAGATCCAGCTTGGGTTCACGGGTACGTTCACCTGTTTCGACCAGCAGGTATTCCTGAATGCCCAAAGCGGCATAAAGCCGTCTCTTGCCATTCAGATCCCAGCCACCGGTGGACGGGGACTTCACTTCAACCACCATGGCGGGTAGGGGGTCGGGTTCGTCGCCTCTGAGGGCAATCTCGCGGTTCACCGGGAAGGCCTCCCCTTCCGGAGCCACCACCACGTCAGGAGTAACCATTTCCTTGACACTGCCGCCGTCGGTAAACAGGCCCAAGTCCCTGCCTAAAGCGGCAGGAAAATAGAGATCGGGTTCCTTCTGGACGCGGGTGTCACTCAAGTTGCGGACATCGCGCCCAAAGAGAGCGAGCAAGGCCGACAATACCCTGTAGATCATCAGATCGTGGGATGCCAGGTCGGGGCTTACGAAACCTTCCTCGTCGTATTCACACCGTTTGCCCACCCCGCTGTAGTCGGGGTCGGTAGTCCAGTCCAGGTCGTATTCGTGCCCTTCGTCATAGACATAGACAGGATCGTAATGGGGTAAACGCTGCAGGTACGCCTGCCATTCCTCGGGGTGTGTAATACGCCACACGGTACGCCGCCTGCGCGCTGACTGCGCTGTTAGGGGGTCCGTGTCGCCTCTGCGGGCAGGTACACGCCAATCCCAAGGCTCCCCTCTTCCGGCAGGCACCCGTACCGCCGTCCTTTCAAGTACCTTCACAGCCATTTCTACACCTCTCGCAACCTTCATCTTACGATACCCCCTCAAGCCTGAGGGTTGCCGTGGCACTGTTTCAGTTGCGTTGACATTGTCCGGGCGCATCATCGGTGTCCCCGCGCGTGGGACAGTTCCATTTCGCCTGCCTCAGACCATGGTGACCGCCATCGGATCTGGAGCGTTGCGCGCCCCAGTGTCATACGCGACCGCGGTTTGAAGCGTTCGAACCTGACTACCAGTCGGTTGGTGCGGATGCCCACACCCCAAGAGCCAACGAAAGAACCCGCACCAATCGGTGCGGGTTCCACATAGGTGTCAAGACTGCAATGGCATTAGCCGCAGGCCTGGTCGCTCCACTGCTGCTCCAGGACCGTGGCCGGGCTCATCGGCAACCGGGTCAACCGCATGCCGGTGGCATCCGCGATGGCGTTGCCGATGGCCGCCGCCGGGGGCACGATCGGAACTTCGCCCACGCCCCTGACCCCGTACGGATGGCCGGGGTTGGAAACCTCAATCATCAGCGTCTCGACCATGGGCAGATCAAGTGCGGTCGGCATCCGGTAGTCCAGCAGACTGTCATTCACCAGGTGGCCGTCGTCGCTGTAGATGTACTCCTCGTTGAGCGCCCAGCCAATGCCCTGCACCACACCGCCCTGGATCTGGCCCTCGGCGTAACTGGGATGGATGGCCTTGCCCACGTCCTGGATGGCCGTGTAGTTCAGGATCTGCACCTTGCCGGTTTCCACGTCCACCTCCACATCGACGATGTGGGTGGCAAACGCCGGACCCGGCTGTGGGGGTTGGACCGAGGTGCTGGCCACCACCGGGGTGGAGTTGGAAGCCAGTTCACCCGCAACCTCGACGAAGTTCGCCGACTTGCCGTTGTGGGAGAACACGCCGTCCTTCAACTCGACACTGCCTTCTTCGACCTCCCAAACCTCGGCGATTTTCTCGCACATCTGCTGGCCCAGCTTCTGACCGAGATCCCAGGCTGCATAGCCGGTTGCAAACGTCACACGGCTGCCGCCGGTACCGTCGTTGTATCCGACTGCGTCCGTGTCCACCACTTGGGGATTGATCATGTCGGAGGTGATGCCCAGCGACTCCGCCAACTGCATGGCGATGGAGGCACGCGAACCGCCAATGTCCGTCGAACCTTCCATCAGGTTGACCATGCCGTCGGCAGCGACCGAGGCCGACATGCTGGAGCGGCCGCCACCGTTGAACCAGAAACCGGACGCCACGCCGCGTCCCCGGTGCTTGCCCTCGAGCGGGGTCGCGTAGTGGGGATGGTCGATGGCGGACTCGACTGTTTCCTTGAAGCCAATGCGATGGTAGATCGGGCCGTCGGGACGACGATCGCCTTCCGCCGCTGCATTCAGCAGGCGGAACTCCAACGGATCCATGCCCACCTTCTTGGCCAGTTCGTCGATGACGCACTCCGACGCGAAGGCGGCATTGGTGCCGCCCGGTGCGCGGTAGGCCCCGGTCTTGGGCTTGTTGACCAGAACGTCGTAACCGTCAATCCGCACGTTCGTGTGCTTGTAGGGCGCCAGGATGACCCCGGCCCCGGCACCCACAGGCGAACCGGGAACGGCACCGGCCTCGTAGACCAGCGAGGCTTCGCTGGCGGTGAGGCGACCGGCGCTGGTGGCACCCATCTTGACCTTGACCACGGACCCCGAGGTCGGACCGGTGGCCTGCAGCACTTCCGTGCGCGACATGGTGATCTTCACGGGTCGGCCGCCACTCATACGGGAGAGCACCGCCGCCGGCAAATCCGTGTAGCAGGTGAACTTGCCGCCAAAGCCGCCGCCAATCTCCGTTGGCGTAACCTTGACCTGGGACAGATCCAGCTTCAACAGGCTGGCCAGCTGTTCGCGAATCTGGAATGCACCTTGGGTGGCCGTCCACACCTCGACCCGGCCGTCCTTGCGCCAGACGCACGTGGAGGCATGGGTTTCGATGTAGCCCTGGTGAACCATCGCGGTATGGAAGGTGCGATCCACGATGTGGTCCGCCTCGGCAAAGCCGGCTTCGATATCCCCGAACTCGTAGCGGAAATGCGAAGCCACATTGGTTGGCTCGGTCCCTTCCTCTCCCATCGAAGAGGTGCGCAGGCCGTCCCAAAGAATGGGCGCGTCCGCTTCCATTGCCTCTTCGACATCCAGCACCGGTTCAAGCAGTTCGTACTCGACCTCAATCAGTTCGATGGCGTCCAGGGCCGTCTGCAACTCGGTGGCCGCCACCGCCGCCACGGGGTGGCCGTGGAACAACACTTTGTCGCGGGCCATGACATTGGCGCTCAGATAGTCCTGAGCCACCGAGTCCTCGCCCATCTCCACGATTTCGTGGGACACCTCCGGCAGGTCGGTTCCGGTCATGACGGCCGTGACGCCGGGCAGGGCAGCCGCCTTGTCAGTGTTGATGCCCTTGATTACGGCATGGGCATGGGGGCTGCGCTTGATGGCGCCGTGCAACATGCCGGTGAGGCGTGTGTCGGCTCCGTACTTGGCCGCGCCGGTGACCTTGTCGACTCCGTCGTGGCGAATGGGGCGCGTGCCGATAACCTTGTATTCAGAATTGGCCATGGATGGATCCTCGGTGTGAAACAGGGCTGTTGAACTTGGCTTGAGGAACGATACGAGACTTGAAGGGACGGGAAGCCGAGACCGTTCAGGCAGGCGCGGGCCAACTGGCCGTGGCATCCACCGCCTGCCTGATGTTGGCCAAACTGTTGTCCGTGGGCAGCGTGCAGTCGGCACCCACCATGAAGTTGTGGTTGCCAACATCGTCCAGGACGGCGTGCACGGCCTTCTCGATGTCGTCGAGGCTGCCGTCCACGATCACGCCGCGGTCGTGCAGGCCGCCGACCACGGGCCGCTTGAACTGGGCCAGGCCCTCGGCCATGCTCCAATTGCTCTTGGCCGCCGCCCAGTTGACCGCGTTGGCGGGATAGTCGGTGTAGTGCTCCAGCCGCACGTCGTCCTTGCAGATGTGCAGCAGGTTGAACTCGGCCTTGCCGTTGATGGCATCCAGCACCGTCAAATCGCAGGGCTTGAGGTCGGACAGGAACTGTTCCTCACTGAAACGATCACGCTCACCGCCCTGGGCCGAGAAATAAATGCCGTCCGTGCCACAGTCGAGGAGGGCCAGGCTGAACTCGGCCAGGCTCTCCGCGATTACCTTAAGTCCGTGCGCCACGGCCGCCGGATCCTCCCGGTAGTGGTCCGTAACCAAGCCGCCGGTGGCGTGGTTGCCTTCCCCGAACGGTCCGAACACGGTGGTCACCGTCAGGCACTGCCCGTCCACGGCCTCGACGATGGCGCGGGTTTCCTCGAGCATGGCCTGGAAGAACGGGGATGAAAGCGGAGCCGGCCGCAAACGGCCCCAGTCCGCCGGTTCCTTGATCTCGAAATCGGTTTGGTAGGGGTGCTCGTTGAAGATTTTGAGGAAGTCCACATCCGTCTCGGCCAGGTAGTCCATGTGGGACTGGACCGAGGCGGTTCCGTGCTTGGACCCTTCCGGGAAATGGAACCAGAAACTGGCCGGAACCCGGTCCGGTCGTTCACCGGCCAGGACGGCGCGAACTCGCTCTTTCTTGTTCATGCGGGGGAGGTGCAGGGATGGAACAAACCGCCGAGTCAGCCATTGCACGGCCGTGCCCGCGACGGTGCGCGTGGCTCTCGACAGCCAATTGTAGCACCGCGGCATGTGACGCCCTTCCCCTTGCCCACCCCGTTGGGCTTGGTTCGGAGTGGCTCGGCAGGCAAGGGGTTTTGCATCGGTTCACACCCGGACAACCGTGCCCTGCGACCATGCGCGCGGCACCCCGGCCGGTACGGACGGTTGCATGCCGGGTACAATTTGTCCCGCTTGCACGGGAGGCGACCGATGGCCATCACCAAATCCTGGACCGTACCGGAGGAACCGCTCACGGCCGAACCGGCTCCCCCGGTGGACCTGTCCAAGCCGATCCCTTCCTGGAACACCCCGGAATACCCCGCCGAATGGCCTAGGAGCGACGAGATGTCCGTGGTTCCGAGACACGTCGTCATCCTGCGCTACCTGTATGGCGCCCTGTCCGCCCTCCTGAGGCGGCGCGGCCGCCCCTTCGCCGTCAACCAGGAAATCGGGCTCCACTTCGTCGATGCCGACGGCCAGGCCCAGCGGTGCGATCCGGACCTGATCATCATGCCCTTCCCCAACACCGGGAAGGGGTCCCTGCGCCGCCGGGACATGCCCTGCCCACCCGACTGCGTCATCGAGGTCGCGTCCCCGTCCACCAAAAACAAGGACTTGGAGACCAAGAAGGGCTGGTATGCCGGGATGGGGGTCCGCGAGTACTGGATCCTGGATCCGGTCGACTCCGACGACCCCGCCCACTTCGAGCATGGCCTGCTGCTGCCCGACGGCCCGCTGACGGGCTGGCGGCTGGAGCAGGGCCGCTACCAGCCGCTGGACACGTTCTGGGACGCAGCCACCCGCGCGTGGTCCGCCTACTCGCCGACCCTGGACTGTGAAATCCTCCTTTCTCAGGAACTGCACAGGGAGGAAACCGACGGCGGCTACCGGATTCTGGACCCCGAGACGGGCGAGCCGCTGCCCAGCGACCGCGAGAAGGACGACCTGCTGGCGGAGAAGGATGAACTGCTGGCGGAGAAGGACGACCTACTGGCGGAGAAGGATGTCCACCTGGAACAACAGCGGCAACGGTTGGAAGGCCAAGGTACGGAAGTTGCTGAGTTCATCACCGACCTCGCGAGGTTCCGCTATGGGGATTCGGTTGCGGAACAACTGCGGAAGCTGATGCAGCAGAGTTCCGCGCCCATGCCTGCGCGGCCGATGGTGCAGGCTTGGATGACAGCCCCGTCCACCGAAGAATTCCTCGATGCGGCAGGCCGATATTTCAGAGTGTCCCGTACGGGTCCATAGGGAACGTCGCACCGCCATTCGGGACCGGGTGCGAGCAGGCCCGTGCCGGGCTTGCCGGAACCGTCAACACCCCACTGCGTGGGGCTCGCACACTCCCGGCCATGAATTCAATGAGGCGGATGCTGGATCTGGAACCTGGTCATTCCGCGGGTACCGAGGCGGCAGGGAACGGACATGCACTGCCCTCGGACAATCCCCGGGAATGGAACCCTGGCGCGGATACAGGCTGAAATGCGGCTAACCCGACCGGAAGCATCGGAGCCGGCCCTTCCGGTCAAGTCGGGTTCATCGTTCAAGCCCTTGCGTCAGAACTCCCCCAGGCGGCCTTGTGCAGGACCATTGGGATTGTGCGGCAACTTCGACTGTCTCGGGATCGGGAACTCGCACGCCTGGCGTGTTGACCTCAATCCTTAACCTTGCCGGTGTGTGCCAGCGTGGGAACCGGATGCCTGGGGGTGGTGCGGGAGTGCTTACTGTTTGGTTCAAGCGCAGCGGAAACGGAAAATCAACCAGGGTGGAGGACCCGGTACAGCGGATGCGGCCGAACCACATGCACCAACTCCGAAACCGCGGCCCGGTCCGACACCACATGGATTCACATCACTCCTGGCCCTCGTCCCACCGGCGATCCTGAACACTGTAGCCCCCGTCCACGGTCAGGCACTGCCCGGTGATGAAATCGGACGCCGGCGCTGCCAGGAACACAGCCGCACCGGCCAAGTCATGGGTCGTGCCCAATCGTCTGGCAGGGGTCTTGAGGGCAATGTCGTTGCCAATTACAGCCAGCAGCGGCCTGTTCAGGTCGGTGGTGTGCCAACCGGGACAGACGGCGTTGACCTGGATGTTGTACTCGGCCCATTCCACCGCCAGGGCCCTGGTCAGGCCCACCATGCCGGTCTTGGCCGTGGCATAGGCGGCGGCGTTGGGCGGCCCGAAGAAGGAATACATGGACCCGATATTGATGATCTTGCCGCCGCGTCCGGCTTCCGACATGTGCCGCGCGGCGGCCCGCGCGCAGTAGAAGGCACCGTTCAGATGGGTATCCAGAAGGTCGGTCCAGTTGGCGGTCGGACTCTCGAGCACGGTTCCGCGCCGGGCGATGCCTGCATTGTTGACCACGATGTCCAAGCGTCCATGCGTTTCCACCAGGCCAGCCACCGCCGCGTCGACGGCGGCCTCGTCGCGGATGTCGAGTTCGAGCACCGCGTGGCCCTCGCCCAGTTCATCGGCCATTGCCCGGTTCTTTTCCTGACTGCGGCCCGCCGCCACAACCACGGCGCCGGCTTCCTTGAATCCCAGCGCGATGGCCTTGCCGATACCGCCGTTGCCGCCGGTCACCAGGGCGACCTTGCCTTCCAGGCTGAAGGGATTGGACATTGGACTTCCTTGTGTTGATGGATTGCCGGATTGGTTGGCGGAGGTCAGTATAAATTCGACCTCAGGCCTGACCGACTTTGTCGCTGGCCTCTGTCAGGCGATCCAACTCTTCCTGGCTCAACTGCAAGTCCGCAGCCGCCAGATTGGCCTTGCACTGTTCAATGGAGTTGGCACCCACAATGGGCGAGGTCACGGCCGGCCGCGACAAGAGCCAGGCCAAGGCCACGGCACCGGGCCAAGTGTCGTGGGCGTCCGCAATGGCGCGCACGGCGTCCACGACCTGCCACACCTCTTCCCGGCCGTACTTGGCCTGGTTGCCTTCCGCACGCGGAGTCTCCGGACTGCGGTCCCGACTGTAACTCCCGGTCAGGACTCCTCCCGCCATCGGGCTGTAGGGCACGACACCAATGCCGTAGGTTGCGCACACTTCCGCCAGTTCCTGCTCGAACTCGCGGCGATGGAGCAGGTTGTAGTGCGGTTGCAGGCTGGCAAACCGATGCAGATCGTGCTTGTCGCTGGCCCACAGCGCCTGCATCAGTCGCCAGGCGGGATAGTTGCTGCAGCCGATGTAGCGAACCTTGCCCTGCCGGATCAGTGCAGTCAAGGCCTCAAGCGTTTCGTCTATCGGAGTCTCCGCGTCGAACCAGTGCATCTGGTAGAGGTCGACCCAATCGGTTTGCAGCCGCCGCAACGAGTCTTCCAAGGCTTCCATGATGTGCCTGCGGGACAGTCCCTCGCCGTTGGGCCGGTCCGACATCGGGCCGCGCACCTTGGTGGCCAGCACCACCTGGTCCCTGTTGCCGCGCGCCCGCAGCCAGTTGCCAATCACCGTCTCGCTGGTTCCCACGCCCAGCTCCGGCACCCACTGGCTGTAGATGTTGGCGGTGTCCAGAAAGTTGCCTCCGTGTTCAAGGTAGGCGTCCATGATCGTGTACGCCTCCTCTTCGGTGGTTCGCCACCGCCATTGCATGGTTCCGAGACCAATGGCCGAAATCTTGAGACCGGAACGGCCCAGGTTGCGATATTGCATGTCTTGCCCCTGCTGTTCTGTTGTATTGGGTATGCGTGCGTTGCGTCTGCTTCGGCCGCTTGGAACAAGCAGTCAATCCTTCGTCAAGACTACTGACGGTGACCGCCGATGTTCTTCCAGCCGGTCCCAAAGCAGTCCCACCCCGTGTCCGGGCCGCTCCGGGGGCAGAACCGTCCCGTCGCGGACCGCAAGCGGTTCTTCAATGTACCTTTCCAAGCCGAATCCGTGCACTTCAAGATAGGAAGCGTTGGGCACGGCCGCCAAAAGATGGACATGGAGATCGTGGACTCCGTGGGTGGTCACGGGCAGATTGCGGGCCTCGCACATGTGCGCCACCTTGAGCCAGGGCGTCACCCCGCCCAGCGTCACCAGGTCCGGCTCGGGAAAGGCAACCTCGCCCAGATCCAGCATGTGTCCGAATTCGTGAATCGAGTGCAGGTTCTCGCCGGTGGCCACCGGCAGACCGCCTTCGCGGGCAATCCGGGCGTGGGCGGCGTAGTCGTCCGGAATGGTCGGTTCCTCAATCCAATACAGGTCGGCGTCCGACAAGGCCCGGGCTGCCAGGATGGCCTGATGAGGCAGCCACTGCATGTTGGCATCCGCCATCAGGGGGAAACCGTCGCCCAAGTGGGCGCGCATGGCCAGGGCCCGGTCTGCATCTTCCCTGTATGAGGGACGGCCCACCTTCATTTTGATCGCCCGGAACCCCGCCTCCCGAAACCCGTCGGCCTGGTGCAGCAGCCTGTCCAGCGGAAACTGCAAGTCGATCCCTCCCGCATAGGCCGGCACCGGCTTGCGCCAGCCCCCGAGCAGCTTCCACCACGGTTTGGATGCCTGCTTGGCCGCGGCATCCCACAAGGCCACATCGACGGCAGCCAGGGCGAAGGACGCCAGGCCGCCGCGGCCCACAAAGTGGACCCGCCACCAGAGTTCATGCCAAATCCGTTCGCGGTCGTCGCTGTCGCGACCCGGAAGCACCGGCGCCAAATCCTGTGCCAGCATGACATGCAACGCACCCCCGCCAATGTCTCCCACGACGTAGCTGTAGCCGATGCCCTCAACGCCGTCGTCGGTAAGGACACGGACGGTTGCCAAGCCGAAGTGGCTCATGTCGCCATGGGTGGAATCCGACAACACAACAGGCAGTGGAATCCGATAGTGATCAACCTGCACCCTTTCAATGCGCATGCTTGCAACGTCCGCCTGTGTGGTCAATCAATCGATGGCCGGATTGCCTGCCGCAGAAGTCGGAAGCCGCAATCAGGCAGGCCCTTGGGCCCAAGGCCTCAGGCACGGGTGCGGAGGTTGCCGTCGCGCCGGGTGAGCTGATCCTGGTCCATCCGCTCCAACAGTGCCTGCGCATACTTGCGGCTGGTCGGCAGACGATCCCTGACCTGCGCCATGGTGACACTGCCGAGTTCGTCCAGCAGCCCCAACACGGCCTCTTGGGCCTGCCGATGGACGGAGGCCAGGAAGATCACATCCTGGTCAAGCGCCACACACAGGCCGGAGACCAGAAGATGATCCAGGAGCTCCTGGTCTCCCTCCAACATCTGCAGGACATCCCCTTTGTTGGGCGGCAGGAATCCAGCCACCTCCAGGGATTGCGTCAACCTGTCCCTCAGGCGAGCCTGTTCCGGCGAGTACGTCACTTTGTGACCGGGCAGTCGCACGATATCGCCTTCGGCGGCAAGTCTGCCGTCCGCATGCCAGGCGGCCACCGCCGCGTTCAGTTGCAGGGTCGAGGCCGCCACCTGGTGCCGCCGGCGCATCCACCCGGTCAGGCGCGCAAGGAACTCGCCGCGGGGCTGGCCGGGACGGAGTGGCCACGTCCGGTGCCATTCCCCAAGTGTTTCCTCCGCGAAGTCCCGCCATTCCCGTGCCACCCGGTCGGGCACAAGCCAAGGACCGCCGCCGCCCGCCAGGAACCATACCCGGCCCTCCGCGATTTCCTGTTCCAAGTGCCGGCGCCACAGTGTCGCCTCGGTGCCGGCTTGGGTGAGCAGTTCGGACTGGCTGATCAAGGGACGGGTGCGGATTCGGTAATCCAGCTGAAGCTTGAAGTCGTCGGTGTCCAGAACCCGGAAGCGTTCCAGGCTGCCGGTGTGAAACCGCTTCCAATGGCGCTCGGGGGCCGGGTCCAGAACCTCACCGCCACCCAGCGTGACGCTGGGTGACGGCAAACGGACGATGAACCGGTCGCCGGCATCCAACACCATCGGTTCCGACAGGACAAGCTGGCAATAGCCCCTGCAACCCGGTTCGATCACCTGCGAACCCATCAGTCTCACCCGGGCAATGGTTTCCGTGGTCCCGTGGAACAACATGATGTCCAGGTTGTGTTCCAGACCCTTGAGCGCGTCGGACAGCAGTTCCACCTTGACATCCGCCAGCCGACTCGGGACCATGGTTCCCTCGGCGCCAAGCGCGTCGCCGCGCCGAATGTCGCCGTGGGATACCCCGCTGATGTTGACGGCCACCCGTGCCCCCGCGACGCAGCGGTCCTTCGTCTCATGGTAGGACTGCAAACCCCTGACGCGCCCGGAGAGACCGGACGGCTGCAAGCCAACCGCCTGTCCCAGTGCCAAGGTCCCGGCAGACAGCGTGCCCGTAACCACGGTGCCGAAACCGGACCTCACAAACACCCGGTCAACATGCAAACGCGCGGGTTGGGCGAGAACGGCTTCGGGACGCCGCTCCGGCAGATCGAAAATCGCCTGGCGCAGGTCGTCCAGGCCGATGCCCGCGTGTGCACTCACCCGCAGAATTGCCGTATCCGCGTAACGCGTCTGCGCCAGGTGGTCGGCAAGATCCAGTTCGACCAGTTCGAGCCACTCGGGATCGTCGACGGCATCCACCTTGGACAGGACCGGCAGGCAGGCAGGGACCCGCAGCAGGTCCAGGATGGCAAGGTGCTCGCGCGTCTGCGGCATGACCCCGTCGTCCGCTGCCACGACCAGCATCGCCACATCGATCCCGCTCATTCCCGCCAGCATGTTGCGGATGAAGTCCAGATGGCCCGGGACATCGACCAGCCCGGTGCGGCGGGCCGGATCGGGCGGTTCGGAGTCCAGGAACGCGTAGCCCAGCTCAATGGTCAGTCCGCGGCGCTTTTCCTCCGCCAGCCGATCGGGGTCGGTACCGGTCAACGCCTGCACCAGGGCGGACTTGCCGTGATCCACATGCCCGGCCGTGCTCAGGACACGCATGCCTACGGCACCGTCGAACCATCCATGCGGTCGGCTGCCTGCCCGCTCGCATCGCTGGCGTACAACTCGACATTGCGGCGCAGCCGCATCCATTCGTCTTCCAGGGCGCGGACGATCCGGTCCCGTTCCCTGAGGTTGTCCTGAAGATTGTCCACCTGCGATTGCGCAGCCCGCAGAGCCTGCTGGGGATAGGTCTCCTGCAGGGTCCACAGCTGCTTGAGCAGCGCCTCGTGGGTCTTGAGGGACTGGGACAGGGACATGAGGCTTTCCTTCGTCGCGGCGTTGTCCTGGGCCTGTTCCTGCCACTGGTGGTCCCGCTGCATGCGCTCCTTGCGTTCCCGCTCCGCCACCCCGGCCTTGGCCTCCTCGAGCGAACTCTCGATCCGCGCCTGGAACAGCCGTTCCGCCTCCTGGAATTGGTGGATGGCCTGATCGATCTGCTCCCGCAGGCCCCGCGAATCGAGCACCGACCGGCGAATGTGATCCTGGGCCTCGGCCTGCAGGCGAAACTGGTTCTGCAATCCCTCGATCAACGGCGGCAATTCCTGTACGGCGGCGTCCACAGCCCGAATCTGCTTGCTGAAGTCAATCATCTGGCCCCGCATTTCGTCCGCCAGCTCGTCGAGGTTCCGGCCATGCCGGTTGCCCGCCTCATGCAGCTCCGTCAATTCCTGCCGCAGCCTGCGGATTTCCTGGTCCTGCTGGATGTTGGTGCTCTCCAATTCATCCAGCCGACGCAGGTGCACCGTCTGCTCCTCCTGCTGCTGCGTGATGCGCTGCACCTCGGTACTGCGCAGTTCCAGCATGAAGTCGATGTTCTGGGTCTTCTCCTCCAGCGCGGCCTCCAGCGCCTTGATCTGGCCGTCCATCGCCTGGATCGATTCGGCCAGGCGGGTGAAGTCGGACTGTCGGATTTGAAGATCCTGTTCGAGCTGGGAGGAACGGTGCGCGTCCCTCTGCAAGGCGGCAATGTCGCGCTGGGCTGTGTCCCGATCCGCCTCCCGGGCCCGTTCCAACTCGCGGATGGCCTTGATGCGCTGGGTCTCTTCCCGTTCGATGAGCGCGAGCAGCTCCTGCCGGGAGCCGTCCAAGGTACTCTCGTACTGCTGCAGCCGGGCCACCTGGGCCTCGAAGCGCATGACAGTGCCTTCCAGCTCCTGCAGCTGCTTGGTCTGTCCGACCTGGCTGTTGCCCTGCATTTCCAACAGGTGCCCCAACCGCACGATCTCGGTGCGGTTCCGTTTGTGTTCCTCGTCAAGCCAATTGACGATTTGTTCCAGCTGTGGCAAATCCATGGTGCTAGCCTTCATGCCCGGTCGGCAAAGTGGCGCAATTGCTGGTAAAAGGGATCCGGTGGTTTGTGGCCGAAACGGTCCCTGTGCCCTTGGCGACACATGATGCAACAATAATGTAGGTCATTGTGCCATTGAAGTGCCCAGAGGATGTCGGCCGCCAAGACCGGCAAATCCGTAGGAAAGACTGCAGCAACCGATGATGCGAATCGGCATCGATGCCAGGCTTGCATACCATCGGCAGGCCGGCATCACGCGATATGCCCGCAACCTGTGCTCCGCATTGTGCGCGCTCGAGTCCGGGGATCGATTCACCGTCTTCCACCACCGGTGCCAACCACCGGCGAAACGCGTGCCGGCGGATTGGCGCCACCGGACCCTGTTCAGTCCGGTCCACCACGCTTGGGAACAAGCCGGCCTAGCCCTGGAACTCTCGCTGGGACGATGGGACGTGGTCCACTTCCCGGACTTCATCGGACCGTTGCGGACCAGATTGCCAACCGTAATCACGGTCCACGACCTGGCCTTCCTGAAATGGCCCGAGGTCCTGACGGATGACGCCGCCGCCTACTATGGCCAACTGCCCGGTGCCGTGCGGCATGCCGCGGGCATTCTGGTGCCAAGCCGGCACACGGCCGCCGACTTGGCCACCCGTTTCCCGGAGGCGGCCGGCAAGACGACAGTGGTACCCCATGCCGTTGATCCGGGATTCCTACAGGACAGCATGGATCCGAATGCAACCGCCATCCCCAAGCCCGACTGGCTGCCCGACGACTACCTGCTGCACGTGGGCACACTGGAACCCCGGAAGAACATTGCCACGCTGCTGTCTGCCTTCGCCATGGTCCACGCCCGTCCCGAAGGCCGCCGGCTGATGCTGGTTCTGGCGGGCGCTTCGGGCTGGCTCCAGGACGATATGGAGGAACAGGCCGCCAAGCGCGGCATCGAGAACGCCTGTGTCTTTGCCGGGCAACTGTCGGAACCATCCTTGGCCCAGGCCTACAGACATGCCAGGTGCCTGGTTCATCCGGCGCTGTACGAAGGCTTCGGCTTTACGCTTCTGGAGGCCATGGCCAGCGGTACGCCCGTCGTGTGCAGCAATGCATCCTGTCTGCCGGAAATCGCAGGCAACGCCGCCCTTACCCACGATCCCGGAAACCCCGAGGCCGTTGCCTCCAACGTCTTGGCGCTGCTCAACTCGAAGGAGCTCGTTTCCGACCTGGTGAACAAGGGCCACAAAAGGGTCTTGGAGTTCAGTTGGAAGAAGGCGGCCCGACAGACCCTGAACGTCTACCGCGCGGCTGCGCGCCACACATGAATTCGGAAAAAACCATGCGCATTCTGTTCCTTGCCCCTGTTGTACCGTGGCCGCTTACCCAAGGCCGCAACCTGCGCAACTTCCACCTCCTCAGAATTCTGGCTGCACGGCACGAGGTGGAACTGCTGTGCGGCTCCTTCGACGCAGGCCCGCCCGCCCTGCCATCGGAAGTTGCCGAGCTCGTTGAGTTCGGCGAGGTTGTCGCCTGGCCGGGGCGCCCGTTGGCCACACGGTTGTTGGACATGGGCCAGTCCGTACCCGACATCTGGCAAACCTATGCCAGCGACAGGTTGGTGGACAGTGCATGGGCCAGACACGCGACCAAACCGTTTGACTGCGTTCATGTGGCCGGATTCGAGATGATGGGGACGTGGATCCGCGTGTGTGACCGGCTTACGGCCAGGATTCCCTACGTCCTGGATGAACACAACATCGAGTACAGCCTGCGGGAGTCGATGCAGGCCGGTGAGGCCTTGTCCGTCGCCGATATCCCTTATCGCATCTACAACCACCTGCAAACCCGTCGCACCAGGCGCCACGAGACAGGTGCCTGGCAACGTGCCTGGCACGTGTCGACCGTCAGTCCCGAGGACCGGGACCAGGTCCTAAAACACGTTCCTGCACATCGCGTCTCGCTGGTTCCCAATTGCCTGGACATCCGGTCCCTGCCGAAGGTCGAGCGGAATTCGGTACGTCCCCACAGCCTGCTGTTCATGGGCAAGATGGACTACCGTCCCAATGTCGCAGGCGTGACCTGGTTCTGCCGCGAAGCCATGCCCGCGCTGCGCGAGCGGTTCCCGGACGCGTCGTTCACGATTCTGGGCCGCGACCCGGCCGCGGACGTACGGGCCCTGAACGACATGCCCGGTGTCACCGTCACCGGTTATGTCGAATCCCTGGTGCCGTACCTGGAACAGGCCGCCACCTTCGTTGTGCCGCTGTTTCAGGGAGGAGGAACAAGATTCAAGGTTCTGGAAGCCCTGGCCGCCGGCATTCCCCTGGTTTCAACGAGCCAGGGGATCGCAGGCCTGCCCCTGGAAAACGAAACCCACTGCTTGCTGGCAGACGATCCGAACGAACTGGCAACCGCCATTGCGCGTACCTGGTCCGAACCGGCGACGACGTGGCCGCGCGTGGCCAACGGACAACGCATCGTCGAGACCCACTTTGACTGGAGCGCGATTGCTCCCACACTCGCAGGCATCTACGTGTGAAACGGTTTTCAACTGCCGCGCGGCAATTCCACCGCGCGGTTTCGGAGCCTATTGCGGATACGTTGCGCCCCGGCCATCCAGTGTGGAAGGAAAGGTCGGATAGGACTCGGGATCCAACATGACCTCTACCAAGTAGGGACCAGTCTGGGCGCAGGCCGTGCGCACGGCATCATCCAGAGAGGTGTCGTCCGTGACCCGCCGGCCGGTAATCCCAAAGGCCGCCGCCAGCCTTGCATGGTCCACCGACACCCCATACTCGGTCCCCTGCACCGGACTGCCCGCACGCAGCTGCGCGACTCGGATCAGGTCCAATGCCTCGTCCTGCATTACCACCACCTTGACATTGACGCCCAGTTCGCGGAGCAAGCCCAGTTCGCCGACGCACATGGACAGGCCTCCGTCACCAATAACGCAGAGCACCTGTCTCCCGGGATCCAGCGTCGCGGCCCCGATGGCCCCGGCCAAGCCGAACCCCATGCACGACAGGCCGTTGGACAGCAGGAAACCCGACACATCGTGGGTGGGCCAGTCCAGGGCAAAGTGAATCTTGTGGGACCCCACGTCCACCGTCATGATTGCATCGGGGTCCGAATACCGGCGCAAGGACCGCATGACCGCCTGCGGGCTCACCCGCCCCTCGGCCGCGGCCTTGGGAGCCGGCACCGTGCGATCCCTTCTGAAGGCGTGGAAGTCGGTGTCGATCCACCCCGTTGCCGACTCTGCGGCCTGGGCCAGGGCTCCGAGATGTCCCGCGACATTCCCCGTGAGTTCCACATCGGCCGGTAGGGGCGGATCCACATTGGGCCACTCCGCAACCCACACCAGGGCACCGTCGAACTCCCACGGCAGAACCAACTCGACAACGTCGAACCCGACGGCAATCACCAGGTCCGCCTGCTCCAGAATCTCGTAAACCGGATCGGTCCTGGTCAATCCAATGACTCCCGCGGCCAGCGGATGGCTGTCCGGCACGATGCCCTTGGCCTTGGGCGTTGCCACAATGGGGGCCTGCAACGAGCCGGCCACGGCCTGCACCGAGATCCGTAGGGACGCGTCCCGCGCTCCAAGCCCGGCAACCACCACTGGGCGGCGGGCGCGCGCCATGAGGGCCAGGGCCTTCTCCACACCGTCCATGTCCGGTTCCGGCTTGGCCGGCCGAGGTTCGGGGTCGGTGCCACCGCCGGCGGCCGGCCAGCCGGCAACTTCGTTGGAAATCTGTACGTAGACGGGACCGGGTCTGCCCTCCGTGGCTAGGGAGCACACGTCGCGCACGGCATGGATATTGTCCGGCTCCACCTTGATGTGCGCCTTGACCATCGGAGCCATCAGGTGTTCCTGGTCCAGTACCTGGTGGGTGTGCATGGGCCCGGATGCCTCCGCGGTGCAGGCACTGATCACCACCACTCCGGCCCGGTCGAGCCACAGGTGCCCCACGCCGGCCGCGGCATGGGTAATGCCGGGCCCCAGTGTGGTCAGGCAGGCCTGAAGTTCCCCGGTCAGGGTCCAGCGCGCAGATGCCGCGTAGGCGGCACTGGATTCGTTGCGCACCAACACGAATTCGACGCCCTGTTCCCGCAGGGCGTCCAGAATTCGGACGTTTTCCCCGCCCGGCAGGCCGAACACCGTGCGCACGCCGAGGTCGTGCAGCGAACGAGCCAGAACTTCAGCACACGTGGGCATGGGTTGCTCCTTAAGCATCAGGGGCTCGCAAGGGAGCCCCTGTACCGATCTGGCCAAACTCCACTGGCGTGCGGATCAGGCGGTGTGAACCTCTTCCACGGACTCGGCCAGGATATCGGCGATCCGGTCCAGTTCCGCGTCGGTGGAAATCAGCGGCGGAGCCATGACCAGCAGATTGCCGACTACACGCGGCATAAACCCCTTTTCGATGCAGGTGCTCTTCACGGCTTCGGCGGTGCCGGCTTCCGTCCGCGACTCCTTGTCCTCGACCAGCTCCACGGCCAGCATCATCCCCTTGCCGCGCACCTCGCCCACGTTGTCGTGCTCCTCCAGATGCCTGAGCGCACCCAGGAGGTAGTTGCCGGCATGCCGGGCCTTCTTGTGATACTCGCCGGCCTGCAGTATGTCCAGGTTGGCCAGGGCCACGGCACAGCACGTCGGGTGGCCGGAATAGGTGTAGGCATGGAACCAGCGGTCCTCGAACGGGCAGGTGTCCATCACGTCCTTGATCCGGTCGTGCACCTGAATGCCACCCAGCGGCAGGTAGCCGCTGGTGATGGCCTTGGCGAAGGTCATCAGATCCGGCTGGACGCCCCAGTGGTGCAGTCCGAACCACTCGCCCGTCCGGCCCCAACCCGTGATCACTTCGTCCGAAATCAACAGGATGTCGTGCTCGTCGCAGATCTCCCGGATACGCGGGAAGTAGTCGTCCGGAGGCACAATCACGCCGCCGGCGCCGATTACAGGCTCGGCGATGAACGCGCCGACGTTGTCCGCACCCAGTTCCTCGATCTTCTCCTCCAGCTCGCGGGCCGCCGCCAGCCCCACGGTCTCTCCCTCGCGCACTTCGCCGGCGAACCGGTAGGTGTACGGCGGGTTGATATGGACAAACCCCGGCATCACGGGCTCGAAGTGCTTCCAGTAGCCGGGGATGCCAGTGGCGCTGAGCGCGGCCAGCGTCACGCCGTGGTAGCCCCGCAAACGCGAAATGATCGTCGTCTTGTTGGGCTTGCCCATCTGCTTCCAGTACCAACGCACCGTCTTGAACGCACTCTCGGTCGACTCGGCTCCGCCCGACGTAAAGAAGGTCGAGTTGAGATCCGGGTAGGCGAACCCGGCGAGGCGGTCCGCAAGCTCAATGGTGGTGACGGACCCGGTGCCCGAGTAATTGGACATGTAGGCCACGCTCAACATCTGCTTGTGTGCGGCCTCCGCCAGTTCGGGTCGGCCGTGACCCAGGTTGACGTTCCAAAGGCCCGACATGCCGTCGATCACCTTGTGGCCGTCCACCCGGTGCAGGTAGATGCCCTCGGCGTGATCAAACACCATGGTTTGGGGCACAGTCTGCGGATGGTGCAGGGGGTGGATGAGTCGCTCATCCTTCTCGTGAATGGTTCTGGCCATGGTCGGCGCGTCCTCAGTGCCTTGGTCGTTTGGCATCGAATTGATCAGCCATTATGCCTGCCGACGGGAACAGAATTGCACTCTAGTACCTCGTCACCGCGAACTTCCAGCCCGGCTCCACTTTCTGCATCTCCACTTCGTCGTCGCGGTGCGTCAGGCCGCAGGCCTCGTACTGGGCCTGCAGACGCGCCAGTTCGTCGCGGTCGACTTCCACCCCCAGGCCCGGTTCGTCCGACACTTCGACACAGCCATCGTCAAACGGGATGTGACCACCGGCCACCACCTCGTCCTCCTGCCACGGGTAGTGCGTATCGCAGGCATAGGTCAGGTTGGGGATGGTGGCACCCAGTTGGGTCATGGCGGCCAGGGAGATGCCGACGTGGCTGTTGGAGTGCATGGACAGGCCCCTGCCGAAAACCCGGCAGAACGCGGCCAAGTCCTGGCTGGGCCGGAGGCCGCCCCAGAAGTGGTGGTCGCTGAGGATGACATCCTCCGAACCGAGCGCAACACTCCCCGGCAGGTCGTCGAACGAAGTCGTGCACATGTTGGTGGCCATGGGGATGTCCAGGGCTTTGCGCACTTCGGCCATCGCCTCCTGGCCGCGCACCGGATCCTCGTAGTACTCGAGCACGCCTTCCAGATCCCTGCCGATGCGCAGGGCGGTCTCAACCGTCCAGATGGCGTTGGGGTCCAGCCTCAGGGGGGTTCCGGGGCCGAACGCGGCCCGCATCGCGTGGATGGCCGCCGCCTCCTCGTCGGCAGGAAACGCCCCGCCCTTGAGCTTGATGGACTTGAACCCGTATTCGTCGCACATGGCCCGGGCCTGCGCCACAATCCCGTCGGGATCCAGGGCAGCCGCCTGGCGGGCCTGCGCCCAGCCCGTCAATCCGGGCTTTGTGCCGAAGCCAAGTTCGCCCCCGGCCCCTTCGTGCTTGTAGAAAAGATAGGCGGAGAACTCCACCCGATCCCTGACCTTGCCCCCCAGCAGTTCATGCACGGGATGTCCCAGCATCCGGCCCTGCAAGTCCAGCAGGGCCACTTCGATCGCACTGCGCACGTGGACTGCCTGCCGGCTGTCCCACGGCCGGTCGCCCCTCTCGTCCTCGGCGTCCAGGTGGGCGGCAATCCGGTTCAGGATGTCGTTCAGGCGGAAGGGACTGGCCCCTTCGACGACCGGACGCACCGCCTCCAGGGCGGCCCGGGTCTTGAAGTGGCCCGGCACCTCGCCGAAACCCGAAATGCCGTCGTCCGACACCAGTTCCACAATCAAACGGAGGGCGTACGGGGCATGAAGACCACCGGCATTGAGGAGCGGCGGATCGCCCACGGCGATGGGATAGACGTGCAGGGCCTGTATGTTCATGGATTCCTCATGGGCGGAGTTGCAGTTGGCAGACGGTCGGCTTGCGGGGCGAACCGGCTCTATGCAGCGGCGTGGGCCTGAGTGAGCTTCATCTCGACCGGCTTTTCCCGGATCGGCAAGTGCACCAGCAAGCCATACACCCCCAGCGCAATGGCAACGTAGAACCCCAGGTCGTAGGAACCGGTCGCGTCATACACCCTGCCGGACCACCAGGCACCGAAGAAGGCACCCACCTGATGGCTGAAGAAGACGAAGCCGTACATGATGGCCAGGTACCTAGGACCAAACAGCAGGGCGATCGTTCCGCTTGTGACCGGCACCGTGGCCAACCACAGGAGTCCCATGGCCGCGCTGAACAGCAAGGTTGAACCCACCGTAATCGGGGTCAGCAGGTAGATCAGGAGGATCACGCCGCGCATGCCGTAGATGAAGCTGAGCAGAAACCGCCTGGGCAGCCGGTCCGCCAGCCAGCCGAAGGTCAGGGAACCCACCAGGTTGAAGGCACCGATGAAAGCCAGCGCGGCGCCGCGGATGTGTCCAATCCCGTTGTCCTCCAAATACACCGGCAGGTGTGTGCCAATGAAGGCGATGTGAAACCCGCACACGACGAAACCCGACACCAGCAACAGATAACTGGGCTTGGTGAAGCCTTCCCGGACGAACGACCACAAGGGCACTTCGGGCTCCATGACCTTGCCCGCGGCAGTTTGTTGTCCTTTCTTCTGCTTGCCGGGAAGTCCCAGGGACAACAGGACGACCGATAGGATCAGCACCGCCTCAATCCGAATCGCCTGTTGCCAGCCATAGGTGTCGACCAGCCACTGGGCCACCGGGGGCATCACCAGAAATCCAGCCGAACCCATGGCCGTGATGATGCCGAATACCGTCCCCCGCTGCCGCGGCGACACCAGTTGCACCAAGGCGCCGAGGACAACCACGTAGGTGGTGGCGGCAAGACCGATGCCGACCAGAATCCCGAGGCCGGTAATCAGGCCGGCCGTGGCCACCCATTGGGTTACCAGCAGCAACCCGGCCGCATAAATGGCACCCCCCGTGCCCAGCACCAAGCGGGACCCGAAGCGCTCGGCCAGGAAGCCCATGACGGGAACGCCGAACATCAGGTTGCTGATGGCGGCCGCGATGCCGAAGGTTTCCCGGCCCACGCCCAATTCGGCGGTGATGGGCGTCAGGAACAACCCGAACCCCTGACGGATTCCGGCACTCAGCATCACGGACAGCGCCGACGCGATGATGGCAACCACCACTGCCCGGGTCATGCGGTCCGAAGGTTCGGCGCGGCTCATGGTGCGGCTTCCACTACCAAATCCTCATCGACTCAAGGAACAAACGGGTCAAATCGTTGCCGTCCGCGGGCCGCGGGGACAGCTTGGTGACCCTGTGCTGCGGCAGGGTCTTTTCGGCCAGCACTTCCGCGTCGGCGGGACCGTACCCCACTGCCTCCAACCCGTTGGGCATCATCGTGACCTTCATGATCTCGATCAGGCAGTCGGCCAGCAGTTCGCCGGCTTCGGCTTCGGGTATGCCTGCGGTGTCGCGGCCCATGAGCCGGGCCGCCTCCAGGTGCTTGGCCGGATTGGCGGCGGCCGTGAACCGAAAGACCGCCGGTGCGTTGAGGACGACCGACATGCCGTGCGGCACCAGCGGATGTTCGGTCAGGTAGTCGGGCGCCCGGTACTCCCGCACCAGACTGGAGACCGGATAGGACATGCCGTGGCAGAGGTGCACCCCGGCGTTGCCGAATCCCATCCCGCCGTAGACGGCCGCCAGCATCATGTTCGAGCGCGCCTCGAGGTCGGCCGGATCCCTGAGCACCCGGGGCAGGTTCTGCGCCACGAGCCGGATCGCCTCACAGGCCCAGATGTCGCTTACCGGGGACGATCCCTGGTAGGTCGGGCGGTGCAGGCTGCCTTCCGGCTTCGGACGGGAGGTGTAGTCGATGGTGGTGTAGCTCTCAATCGCGTGGCACAACACGTCCAGACCGGTGCACGCCGTGACCATTGGCGGCAGATCGATGGTGAGTTCCGGATCCTGCACCCCCATCGACGGCCGCATGAACCGGTGGGAGATGCCGGTCTTGGCGTTGTTCGCCTTGTCGTCGAATATGGCCACACCGGTGATTTCGCTGGAGGTTCCGGCCGTGGTCGGTATCCCGATCATGGGCTTCAACGGGCCGGGCACCGGTTTGCCCTGCCCGATGGGCGCGTTCACGTAGGCGAAGAAGTCGTCCGGATAGACCGAAAACAGATTGGCGATCTTGCCGGTGTCGATGGTGGAGCCGCCGCCCATCGCCAGAAATCCGTCGAAGTTGCCCTGCACCGAAAAGTTGGCGGCGGCCTTGAACGAATCGAGCGACGGCTCGGTCCGGATGGCATCGAACAGCTCGAATTCAATGCCGGCGTCCGCCAAGTGTCCGGCGAGCCGTACCTGCCCGTCGGTGCCGACCAGGTTGGGATCGCACAGCCACATTGTGCGGCGCACGCCCAGGATGATCAGGTCCTCGGCGACTTCGGAGATGGAGCCGGGGCCGAACTTGATGGTTGAAGTGTCTACGGAGAAGACGGTTTCCTGCGTCACGAATTTGGGTTCCTTGTTCGGTGGGCGATCGATTGCGCGCCGTCTATGCGTTCCGCCTCAGGCGAATGACGGAGCAATGGGGATCCGGTGCACCACCCAGATTGGACAGCCGGAGGCCGTCGGCCGACCGCACCACGTTCACCGCCTCACCACCTCCTCCCAGCACCTCGGCCGTGTCCGCATCCAGGTCCGGCAGGACGAGGGTTCCGTCTACGGGCCAGTCGAATACGTGCAGGTAGACAACCTCGCCCTGGCGGGTGGTGCGCATGCCGGCCACGTCCTGCACCGGACCGGCCCGGGTACCGTAGAGCGATTCCCCGTACCGTTCCAGCCACGCGCCCATCGCTTCGAGCCGCTCGACGCTCTCCGGCGGAATTTCGCCCAGTGCGGTGGGACCCACGTTGAGCAGGTACACCCCGCCCTTGCTGACGATGTCAACCAGCTTCTGAATCAGATCCGCAATGCTCTTCCAGTTGTGGTCGTGGGTCTTGAAACCCCAGGTGTCGTTCATGGTCGCCGGCACTTCCCAGTCGCCCGGCACGGCCCCTGCGGGAATGGTGTTGTCGTTGGTGGTCGCGTAGTCGCCCAAGGTGTTGCCCAGACGCCCGCAGACCAGACAGTCCGGCTGCAACTCGTTGCAGAGTTCAAGCAGTTCGCGGCTCTGCCGCTCGGTGATGCCCTTCGGGGTATCGAACCAGATGAGGGCCACGTCTCCGTAGTTGGTCAGCAGTTCGCGCACCTGGGGTTTGACATAGCTGTCGATGTAGGCCGCGAAGTCCTTCTGCGACTCGTCGTAGTCCCAGTCGTTGCCATCGCCGTCGGGCTGGTACCAGTCCTGGGTCTGGGAGTAGTAGAACCCCAACCGCATGTCCTGCCGGCGGCATTCGTCCGCCAATTCCCGGATCACGTCCCGGCCGAACGGCGTGCCCCTGGCGACGGAGTAGTCGGTCTCGGCCGAATCGAACAGGCAGAACCCGTCATGATGCTTCGAGGTGATGACGATGTACTTCTGGCCGGCCGCCTTGGCCAACGCAACCCACGCCCTGGCATCGAAGGCCACCGGATTGAACTGTTCGGCCAGGGGGCTGTACTCCGCGACCGGGATGCGGGCCCGCAACATGATCCATTCGCCAATGCCGGGCACGTGCTCGCCCCGCCACACGCCGGCCGGAATGGCGTACAGCCCCCAGTGAATGAACAGGCCGAACTTGGCGTCCCGCCACCAGTCAAGGCGGGTGTCCTGCTCGGCGCCCGGTCGCTGGCCCCTGTCTACCTGAATGGATGCATCCTGCATGGCCGAGTTCCCTCTTCAGTGGGTGGGTTCCCGTGTCCGCCGAGCCACGTGGCGGCTCCATGGGCGCGGGAGCCGCAGCCTTGGGAGACTGCGGATGCCGTCAATGATATATAGGCGGGAAACTCTCGCGGCAAAACCGGGGCAGTCCAATGGTCTGCCCCGCAGGCATGGAACGCTCTCCCACGCGCCGGATACCACGCGGCAGGCATTGCCGGCAGCCTGCATGCTTCAAGGCCGAGCCGACCGAACGGGACACATCCAACCAGACTGGCAGATCCAACGTGTGTGAAGTGGGCCCCGTCCGGAAATGTCCCGGGCACCGCCAGGGTAGGAGTCCACGGCAATCCCGCCGGTTGTATTGGCTCCCGGCTTGTCAGGCACCGGTCTCCAGGGCCCGCGTTCGCCACCCATGCCTCGCTGCAAACACACGGCTGTCGTCCGGGTGCCAGACCTGCCGCGGGACCACCATGCCATGACCCCGGGACGAGCAGCGCCGGGAGCCTGCCAAAGGGCACCGGCAGCAACCGGGTACAATTTCTCGTTGCCGCCTGGGGCGGCGGACCGGGTGGATCCAACTTCCCTCGCCGGAGAACCCTGTGCATTGGGGCGGACGACGATCCAGCCACATGAATGAAAGGCGGGAGCAGGTTCTCATGACGATGGTTGCACGGGGAATCGGCGGCCTCATGATGGTGTACTCGGCACTATATCTGGCGCAGCACCTTTTCAGTGCGTTCTATGACAACCCGCAACGCGCGTTTGGGACGTGATGAACATCGTCTCAGGGCTGGGTATTCTCACCGCCCTTGTGGTAAACCTCCGGCAGATGCGCTTGCAGTCCGGCGGCGAATCCTCTGCCTTGACGTGGGGCGGCGCCCATACGCTTTTCTACGCCAACGCTGCGCTTGCCATCGGGTTCTTCCACAACTGAGTCGGATTGTTGACACTGGAGGAAGGCGAATCCGTAAGCCTGCACCAGGAAGTTGCCTGGCAATTCATTGCGATGACGATCCCCTTGGTGCTCGCGACCACGGGATGGGGGCTCTGGAGAGGAAATTCCCGATCACGATGACAGGCGGGAGCTGGATTGGAATCCACGACGATGAACCTTTTGCCGGGCATGTGTTCGCCCTGCCACACGCCAGCCGTCATGGCGTACAGCCCCCGAAGAATGAACAGGCCGAACTGGGCGTCCCGCCACCAGTCGAGGCGGGAATCCTGCCCGCCCGGGCACTGGCCTCGGCCTGGATGGATGGATGCATCCTGCATGGCCTGATCCCCGATCCCTTGTGTGGTCGATGGGTTCCGTCTCCGCCGACGTATTTGGCGGCGCCTGTGGGGCTCAATCCGTTGCCGTGGACGGCTGCAGGGACAACCCATGATTTGTAGCAGGCAACACCTCGCGGCAAACCCGGGGCAGTCCGAGATTGGCCGGTATGTCCGGACCGCAGGCATGAGCACTCGCACTCCGGGTCCGAGCCAACCATATGTGACTCTGTCAAACCGAAAAGGCGGTTCACATGAATGACGCCGGGCCGGGATAGAGGTCACGCACCAATTCCACCGGCCGTTTGGGATCCCGGCTTGCGAGCCGCGCGGACCAAACAACTCCCTTATCCGGGGTTCACCACCCTTGCCGCACTGCAAGCATACGGCTGTTCGAATGCCGCCGGAGTGATGCAGACCCGGAGGAAACCACGATCGGCAAGTGCCTTCATCCGTGGGATTGCAGCTTCTCTCCAAACCGGGCCGTGAAACCTATGCGCAGCCTCGGTTCCACTCCCGCCGGCGCCAACGCGCGACCAGTGCGAACGACTTCGACAGCACGGCTTCGGGTTCGGTGATTGGCGGTCGCGCCTCGCCTGCCGCATCCGATTGGTTGGGCATTCATCCCTTGAACGGAGCCGCGACCTCACCAACATCAAGTGTCGCCGCTCCCGTCCGGAACTTCCAGCAGCTGCCGCCATTCATTGGGAGCCTGCTGCACTTTCCGAATGCGGTCCATCACATCCGGCGGCGGTCCAGCATCCCGCCAGTGCGCAGCGATTTCGTCCCGGTACTTCGAGTACAGGCGACCGGGCAGGAAGTGCAGTGCGTCAATGGCCGTTTCCGTTCGACCCTCTTCCCGGCCTTCTTCCCGGCCTTCTTCCCGGCCTTCTTCCCGGCCTTCTTCCCGGCCTTCTTCCCGACCTTCCGCATGCCCTTTCGCATGCCCTTCCACCCGGCTTTCCTGTGCAATGCGGTCCTTCTCGTCCTGCGCGTTGGTCTCGGTGTCCCGCCAACGGCCCTGCTCATGATCCCACCACTGGAACCGCGGCTCGTAGGCACCCTCCGTCAGGCGAACGTGCACACCGCATACCACGCTCCAAAACGCTGGGAAATCCGACGAAGCCATGGCCCCTTCCGCAGGCCCCGAGGCCGGAACGGCAGCGTAGAGCCCGTCGTCCCCCAGCCGGAAGACCTGCAGTTCCACGGGCGAACCCGCACGGCGGATGCCGCCCACGTCGCAGATCCAGTACTCGGCCACACCAAGGGCCTCGTACAGCCGCATCTTGACCCCGTAGTCCCGTTGCACGGAGGACACCGACAGGATCTCCACCACCAGTTCCGGGGACGGCGCACCCTCGTGAACGCGCAGGGCGCAGTCGCTGCGTTCCCGATGCTCGCCCTCCGGCAACTCGAACCCGCGGGGAAACAACATCAGGTCCGGCTTCACATAGCTGCTGCGGTTGCCGCCCTGGGTGCGGAGCTGCAGGTGCTCCGCGACCGGGCCGGGGAAATAGAGGAACCCCTGGGACTCCACCCGGTTGCCGCGCAACTGCCGGAGCGGGTACAGCATGCGTCCCTCGAGCAGGGTCCGTCGGTCGTCGAAGGGTTCCACAACGCCGTCCTCGTCGTATTCGCAGAATTCGATGCCGTTGCCGGCATGGTCCGGGTCGGTGGTCCGTTCCTCCTCGTACTCGTGCCCGACGTCGTAGGCGTATTCCGGGTCGAAATAGACCAGGTTCTCGAGTTCGCGGCGCCATTCCTCAAGGTGGTGCAACCGCCAGGCGGCCCGTTCCGCCCGCGCCGCCCGCGTCATGTACGGCTCGGCATCGCGGGGCAGGTCCTGCACGCGTCCGTTGGACACCGCCTGCGTCTGTTCCAGTTCCCGAATCGCAACCGCATCCATCTCCGCCTCCCGTGCTGGTCGGGACTGCATTTTATCCCCCACCGCTCACCGCCCCCGGATGCCCCACGGACGCGACACGGTTTCCGGCATCGCGGATCCGCACCGCATGCACGCCAATTCCGTTGGTCCAGGCTCGCGGCCGGAACATGCATGGACACGACAGGACGTTGGCCCTCCCGGTTCCATCAGCACTCCCGAGTTCGCCGATGCAACCCCATGCGGGGTCTGCATTCCTTCCATAGACACAGTGGTCGGCGTGCAGGGGACGCATTGACCCTGTCGCGGCGCGAATCTATAATCCTGTACCCAAGGTTTCCTGTCCTCTCCCGGCGGTCACACAGCGGCGGATTATGCGCCGTCCATCGGACGCTTGCCGGCACCCGGAGTACCCCCATGACTTCCGATCCGATTCTGCTCACCGATGAGCAGATGCGTCATTTCATTGCCCACGGCTACCTGATCCTCAACACGGACTTTCCGGACAGCTTCCACAACGCCATGAACGCCCGGATCGAAGCGGTCATGGAACAGGAGGGCAATCCCGGCAACAACATCCTGCCGCGCGTCCCCGAGGTCCAGGAAGTCTTCCGCCATCCCGTCATCCGCGGCGCGGTCGGCAGCGTGCTGGGTCCCGACTACCTCACCCAGCCGCACCGGCACTGCCACTTCACCTCGCCGGGCCGCAAGGTCCAGTCCTGGCACAAGGACAGCTATTGGGGCTACGCCCGCGTGCGCAACCACCGGCAGTGGTGGGCCATGATCTTCTACTATCCGCAGACGGTGGACACCGAGATGGGGCCGTCCGGCATCATCCCGGGCACGCAGTACTACGACAAGCGCCCGGGCGACGAAACCGAGCAGCCGCTGTTCCTGGAAGGCCGGGCCGGCACCTTTGCGTTGATTCACTACGACCTGTGGCACCGCGGCGGGGCCAACATGTCCAACCGCAACCGCGCCATGCTGAAGTTCCAGTTCACCCGGATGACCCGGCCCACGGAACCGAGCTGGAACAACCGGACCGACGAGTGGCAAGGCCTCAACGGCGACGGCCCTCCGCATACGCACGAAACCCTGTGGCGGGATCACTGGAACTGGCTGTCCGGGCGGCCGGATGCGAACGGGAACGGCCCAGTATCGGACCGGGAACCCACCGAACTCGCGACTCTGGTAGCCGGCGACTACGAGCCCAACGGCGTCGGCGCCGCCTACGAACTGGCCCATTCCGGCCGCGACGGCATTCGACACCTGCGTGAGCTGCTGGCATCCAAGTCGACGGCCGTCAGCCGCCGCGCCGGCTACGGGCTCAGCACGGCCGGTCCGGAGGCCCTGGCGGCGATCCACGAAGGCATCGGACACGAGTCGGCCCTGGCCCGGCGCCATGCCCTGTTTGCCGCCGGCGAGCAGGGGGCGGCCGCCGCCGACATCGCACCGAACATTGCGGCCTGCATACAGGACGGAGACCGCTGGGTGCGGCGCACCGCGGTCGAGGCCCTTGGCATGCTGGAGGATCCGGCAGCCGCCGTCCCGGTTCTGATCCCGGCCCTGCAGGACGACGACGACCAGGTGCGCTACAGTGCAGCCCTGTCCCTGGGGCGGTTCCGAGCCGATGCCGCGGAGGCCATCGATCCCCTGATGGCCACGCTGCGGGACGAAAATCGCTACGTCCGCGGCTTCGCGGTCGAGGCGCTGAAGCAAATCGGCACACGGGAGGCACTGGCCAAGGTGTGCGACTACCTGCTTGAGAACCGCTGGTGCCATTCCACGACCCCGGACTCCCTGTTCTAGACCTCGCCGTCCGGGTCAGCCGGGCGGCACCCTGCCGATTCAGCCAACCGAGGACCGCATGCAATACCAGCCTACGCTGGAGTCGGTGTCCCAGCACCCGGTGCCGACCTGGTTCCACAATGCCAAGCTTGGCATCTTCATTCATTGGGGGCTGTACTCCGTACCGGCCTGGGCACCCAACTCAGGGGATCTGGGCGAGGTGATCGAGAGCGGCAACTGGGCCGACTGGTTCACCGTCAACGCCTACGCCGAGTGGTACGCCAACACCTACCGCATCCCCGGAAGTCCGACCCAGCGGCACCACTTCGCAACCTACGGCCACGGACACGCCTACCGCGACTTCGCGGGCCCGTTCAACGAAGGGGCCGAACAGTGGGATCCCGGTTCGTGGGCCGACCTGTTCAAGGAGGTGGGCGCGCGGTACGTGGTCCTGACCACCAAGCACCACGACGGGTTTCTGCTGTGGCCCAGTCGCACGCCCAATCCCTACCTTGAGGGGTACCACACCCGCCGGGACCTATGCGGTGAACTGGCGCAGGCCGTGCGCGGCCGCGGCCTGACGATGGCCTACTACTACTCCGGAGGCGTGGACTGGAGCTTTGCGCCCCAGGTCATCCGGAGCAGGATGGATCTCAGGGCCGCCTGTCCCCAGAGCCCGGAGTATGTCGCCTACGCGGATGCCCACTGGCGGGAGCTGGTTGACCGGTACGAGACCGCCATTCTGTGGAACGACATCGGATGGCCGCGACACCACAACACCAACCAGCTGTTTGCGGACTACTACAACGCCATGCCGGACGGCCTGGTCAACAACAGGTTCGGCCAGCACTTCGATGCCTCGGGCGCAACCCAGCTCGCGCCGGTGCACCACGACTTCACCACACCGGAGTACCAGCAGTACGACTCAATCCAGGAACAGAAGTGGGAGAGCTGCCGCGGCATCGGGGCGTCCTTCGGATACAACCGCCAGGAAGGGGTCGACCAGTACCTCTCGGCCGAGGCGCTGATCCACTCCTTCATCGACATCGTCAGCAAGAACGGAAACCTGCTCATCAACGTGGGTCCGACCGCGGACGGGCGGATACCCCCCATGCAGGCCGAACGGCTTCGGTCCCTCGGCACGTGGCTCACCGGCAACGGCGAAGCCATCTTCGATTCCCGTCCCTGGCGCACGGCGGAAGGCTCCACCGACGGAGGGATTGACGTCCGCTACACGACCCGCGACGGAGACCTGTACGCCATCCTGATGGACAGCCCCGGCAATCGGGAATTCGTCATCAACGGCCTGGTAGCGTCCCCCGAGGCCCGGGCCACAGTCCTGGCCGACGGAACCGAAGCAACCCTGAACCAAACCGAGCAGGGCCTGGCTTTCCGAACCGCCTCCCCCCTGAACGGAGCGCCGGCCCACGCCATTCGGATTTCCCCGGCGCCGGAACCGGCGGCCTCCTGAGCCAACGGTTGGACCCTACGCGGATGCCGCGCCCCGCAGTCCTCGAATCCGCGGCGGAGGTCGGTGCCGTCTTCGCGGACGGAAATCTGGTATCCGTCAGTTCCTCCAGCGGACTGGGTTGCCCGGACGCCGTGCTGGCGGCGCTGGGCGAACATTTCCGCCAAACCGGTACGCCGCGCGACCTGGTGCTGATCCACCCCATTGCAGCGGGGGACATGTACGGCGTCAAGGGGGTGGACCGCATAGCCCAGCCGGGGTTGATTGCGCGCATCATCGCCGGTTCCTACCCCAGCGGACCGTCCAGCGCGCCCACCCCAAGGATCTGGTCCATGGTCGACAACGACGAGATCGAGGCCTGGAACCTGCCCAGCGGCATCATTTTCCACATGCTGCGCGAAGGGTCGGCCAAACGGCCGGGGGTGCTGACCAAGGTCGGCCTGGGAACATTCGTGGATCCCCGCCGGCAGGGCGGCCGCATGAACCGCCGCACCGACGCGACCCTGGTGGAAGTTGAGGAGTTCCGGGGCGAGGAGTGGCTGTTCTATCCCGCCCTGACCCCCGACGTGTCCGTCGTCCGGGCCACCACTGCCGACACCAACGGCAATCTGGCCTTTCGGCGCGAAGGCGCTTATCTGGGAGCCTATGAACAGGCCTTGGCGGCCCGCAACAACGGCGGCACGACCATTGCCCAGGTCAGTGAGATTGTGCCGGCAGGTTCGCTGCCGATGCAGACCGTCCGTGTACCCGGCATCCTGGTCGACCATCTGCTCGTGGCCCCCGACCAGCGCCAGACCACCCAGACCGACTACGACCCGGCCATCAGCGGAGAAACAACGGTCGACGTTGCCGACTTGGAGCCGATTGCCTGGTCGCCCGAGAAAGTCATTGCCCGGCGCACCGCCCAGGAACTGGCCGACGGCCAAACCGTCAACCTCGGCTTCGGCATATCCGCCCTGGTTCCCTACATCCTGCTCGAGGAAGGCCTGGACGGGAGCGTCACGTGGGTCATCGAACAGGGTGCGGTGGGCGGCCTGCCACTGCTGGGATTCCAGTTCGGATGCGCCGTCAACGCGCAGGCCCTGGTGCCGTCCCCGGATCAGTTCACCTACTTTCAGGGAGCCGGTTTCGATCAGGCGCTGTTGTCGTTCCTGGAAATCGACCGGGAAGGCAACGTCAACGTGTCGCGGATTGCCGCCCGGCCGGCCATCACTGCCGGAGCCGGCGGCTTCATCGACATCACCGCCCACGCCCGCAAAATCGTCTTCAGCGGCACCTTCACCACGGCCGGCCTCAACCTGGAGATGGAGGATCGGAGCCTCCACATACGGAACGAGGGCAAGGTGCGGAAGTTTGTCGACCAGGTCGAGCATGTCACGTTCAGCGGACGCCATGCCCGGGAACGAGGCCAGGATGTAACGGTGGTAACGGAGCGGTGCGTGCTGCGACTTGAATCGGATGGCTGGACCGCGACGGAGATCGCGCCCGGCGTCGACTTCGATCGGGATGTCCAGGCTCGGTGCGGGTTCCGGTTGCACCGCTCGCCCGACATGCGCTCGATGGATCCGTCCCTGTTTGCACCCGAACCGATTAACCTGCAGCTGCAACCAGCCTTCTGACAACCCTCATGTCCCAGCCCAAGACGTCCCCGGTCTTTTCACCGCGCCAACACGCAACCGCCGCCGCCCTGTTTGAGCGGCTCTTCCCCGCCGACGACGGATTGCCCGGTGCCGCGGAGATTGGAGTTGTGAAGTACCTGGAGAATGCCTTGACCGGGTATGCCCAGGACGACGTGCCCGCCTACCAGCAAGGTTTGGACAGCCTGGACAAGGCTGCAATGGACCAGACCGGTCTCCACTTTGCCGCGTGCAGCGATGCACAACAGAACACGCTGCTCAAGGCTCTCGAAGCCGACGATCTGGACGGTTTCCGTCATCCCACCGGCTCCGAATTCATGGAGATGGCGGTTGGGCACATGCGGGAGGGGGTGTTTGCGGACCCGGTACATGGGGGCAATAGGGACAAACTTGGTTGGAAGACCATCAACCATCCAGGAGTCTGGCTCAGCAATTCCCCCGATGAAATGATGGCGTCCGAACCGGTCACGAAAGGGGATCGGTTCCAGTCGCTGGAGGATTTGCAGGGCATCGAGTTCACCAGGCCCGACCGGCAGCCACCGGTGCCGCCGCAGTTCGATCCGGATGCCGGCCTCAACCCGCCTAACGGCGAGGCCGATGTCATCCTGATCGGCATGGGAATGCTGAACAGCGTGGTGGCACCCTTGTTCGCGGAGGCTGGGCTCAAGGTCGTTGCGTTGGAGGCCGGACCGTATCTGTCCCGACGCGACTATCTCCCGGACGAACTGCAGCAGGCCTACTATGCACGGGCCAGCCTGGGACCGAAGTTCAACAGCGAATCCCCCCGCTGGCGCCGCAATGAAGGCGAACCAACCCAACCGGTCACCTATTCGCTGGGACGGATGGTGAACGGTGTGGGTGGCTCCTCGTATCACTACGGCACTTGGCTGCGGCGTTTCCATCCACACCACTTCCGCCTCCGTTCCCGCATCCGGGAGAACGGCTGGGAACACCTGCTCCCGGACAACAGCCAGGCGGCCGACTGGCCGATTTCCTACGAAGACCTGGAGCCGTACTATTCCCGGCTGGAGTGGGACGTTGGCATCTCCGGAGTCAGCCATCTACCCAGAATCCCGCGGAGCCGGGACCTGCCCAACCCTCCGATGCTGCCCTATCGGTACGGCGAGGTGTTCCGGGAAGCGGCCGAGGGCATGGGACTGCATCCCTACCCGGTCCCGACCGGAACCAACTCGGTTCCCTACCGCGGACGCCCGGCCACCACCTACTCCGGCTGGATATGCGGTTTTGGGACGTTCGACGACAGCGTTTGGATGCCGGCCACCGAGTGCGTGCCCAGAGCCTTGGAAACCGGAAACCTGGAATTGAAGGCCCGTTGCCGGGTGTTGCGCGTCCTGACAGACGACTCAGGACACGCATGCGGGGTTGAATACTTTGCGCCCGATGGTTCGGTCCATGTCCAAAGGGGACGTTGTCTGATCCTGGGCACATACCTGTGGGAAAACCTGAGGCTGCTGTTCCTGTCCCATGACGACAGACATCCCGGAGGCTTGGGCAACAACCGGGAACAGTTGGGGAGGAATGTGATGACCAAGAGCTTCGCCCACGTCCTGGCCATGTTCCCGGATCAGGTTTTCAACCGCCATGCCGGATTCGCACCGCAGTCCTTGATCCTGGACGATTTTCTATACGACGAATTCGATGCCGAGGCCAACGGCTTCATTGGCGGGGCCACCATCAGCGCCGAACCAAACATCAATCCACTTGCCATCAGCAAGGAGGCCCTGCCTCCGGACATGTCCGCCTGGGGGACGAGGTACAAGGAACACATCCGCAACTGGCAACACCAGGGAGCGTTGCGCATACAACCGGAAACCTTGCCGTACACGAACAACTTCGTTGACCTGGATCCGCTGTACCGAGACAAAAGCGGTCTGGGCCTGCCCGTCCTGCGCATCACTTATGACACGCGCGAAAACGAAAACAAGCTGGCGCAGTGGATGGAGGACAAGTGCGAGGAGATCCTGCTCGAGATGGGCGGCCAGAATCTGTGGCGGGGTCCCCGATTTACCGGTGTGGGGAGCTGTCACGACCTGGGCGGGATCCGCATGGGTGTGGATCCGGCCGCCTCGGTCGTGGATCCGAACCTCGAAGTACACGATACCCCCGGCCTGTTTGTCTTCAGTGGCGGGGTGTTCTCCAGTTGCCCAGGGATCAATCCTTCCCTGACAATGATGGCGATGTGCACGCGCGCCGCCGAAAACATCATCCAGCGGCTGGCACAAGCAGACATTGGGTAGTCGCGAGACACAATCATTCCAAGTTCATGAGCAAATACATCAGCTTCCGCGTCGACGGCCATGTCGCGGAAATCACGCTGGACCGGCCTGACAAGCTTCACGCACTCAATGTGGACATGCTGAACGCGATGGCGGAGCATGTACGGCACATTGACCGCAACCATGAGATCCGGGTACTGGTGATCGCCAGTACGGGCGATCGCTCGTTTTGTTGCGGCGCGGACATCATCGAGTGGTCAGCCATGTCTCCGGTGGAGATGTGGAGAACCTGGATCAAGACCGGCAGCAGCCTGATGAACAGCATCAGGGCCCTGGCGATCCCGGTGATCGCGTCGATGCACGGCTTGGCCCTGGGCGGGGGCTTGGAACTCGCCTTGGCCGCGGACATTCGGATTGCCTCCACTTCCACGCGCGTCGGCATGCCCGAAGCCAAGTTGGGCATCATTCCCGGATGGGGTGGCACACAGGTCCTCAAGCAAGTGATTGGCCCCAGCCGGACCAAGCAGTTGATCTTCACAGGCGAAATCATCTCGGCGGTGAAGGCCGAAAGCTGGGGACTGATCAACGAGGTCGTGGAACCGGAGGAGATCGCGCAACGAACATCCTCCATGGCCGAGGCCATCGCGTCCAATGCTCCGATTGCCGTGCAGGCGACCAAGGCCCTGGTGGATGCGGAATCAGGTCGCCATGATGGTCCGCACCTGGAGGGAATCGCTGGAGCCTTGACCCAGTTCACGGAAGACGCGAGCGCGGGGGTCGAGGCGTTCAAAAACAAGCAGCGGACAAACCCGGCATTCCGCGGGCGTTAGGTCCCGTCATTGCCCGTGTCCAGGCTCTATGTAGAGACGTACTCGAATTGAGATAATTCAATGTCAAGTTCACCTTGCACAGACATCATGAACGCTACCGTCGCTCCGTGCCGATACGGTGCAGTCCTAGTGGCCGCAACCGACAAAGGGATCTGCGACATACACTTGGGTGCAAACCCAGATGAACTGGCCGACGGTTACCGCCAATCAGCAACAAGGAAAGTCAACTGGGTAAACGGTGATCAGCAGCCGGAATGGCTGGCTACTGTCTTGAAACTGGTTGAAGACCCAAACGGCACTTTCGACTACCCATTGGATGTCCAAGGAACGCCCTTCCAGAAACTCGTGTGGCAGGCGTTGTGCAACGTGCCGGTAGGCCACACAACAACCTACGGAGAACTCGCGGAGACTATCGGCAAGCCAAGGGTATACAGGGCGATAGGAGCCGCGTGCGGAGCCAACCGATTGGCTCTGGCCATTCCGTGCCACCGGGTGCTGAGGAAAGGGTCGGGGCCGCTTGACTACAGGTGGGGTACGGCTGTCAAGCAGCAAATCCTCGCAGCAGAGGCGGCTTGGATACTTGATTCCATATAACGTAGCGATCCGATAAACGCAAGCATCCGGCACCTCCCAACCACCTGTCCTGAAACCGCATGTGAACTACAGTTGACCGTAGGGTAGGATGGGTTCAGACGGATGGCGGAGAACACGACCATGGCACCGGACACGGCCCTGCGGGAAGAGTTTCTGGATTTGCTGGAGCGGGACGGGGTGTTCCGGGAGGCGGTGCGCCGACAGCTCCTGACGTCCGAACTGATTAAGTTGCCGGAGCGATTTGCCGCCTTCGCCGGGCGCGTCGACGAGTTCATGGTTGAGCAGCAGGCCATCAATGCCCGCGTGGACACCCGGTTCGATACTGTGGACGCCCGGTTCGATGCCGTGGACGCCCGGTTCGACCGCATAGACACCCGACTGCAGGCCATCATTGACGACCTGGGCGTCCTCAAGGGCCACGCGCCCGGGCGCGTCGCGCGCGGCCATGTCGAAACGATCCTGGACCGGCTGGGGCTGGCGTACGTCACCATCCTCAACCGGCGCGACCTGGTGGGTCTGCTGCGCCGGTTCCGGGACATTCCCACCGGGGAGCGGCAGAGCTTCTACCGGGCCGACCTGGTGTTGGAGGCCTTGGACGACGACGGGGCCACCCGGTACGTGGCGGTTGAGGCCTCGTACACGGCCGATCGGCGGGGCAACCCACCGCCCCCGCGCGCCGCCCGGGGGCCCCCCGGTACGTGGCGGTGGAGCCCTCGTACACGGCGGATCGGCGGGACAGCGACCGGGCCCGGCGCAACGCCGGGTTCCTGACCCGCGTCACCGGCTGCCCGGCACACGCTGTCATTGTCAGCCTGAGGAACAACCAGGACGTGCAGGCGCTGGTGGAGGCCGGCATGGTCCACTGGCACCAGTTGGCAGAGAAGGACTTGGCTCCGGACTAACGGGCCGATAACCAGGGGCCAGACAACGTGCTCGACTTCCTGTTGGCCCGGCCAACCTGTATCCCACCAGAAACCCACCCCAATGACGACCCTGGCCGAACAGCTGGATCGGCTGTGCCGGGGAGATCGCCAACGGGTGGAGATCCTGGCTGAGAGACTGCTGGCCGCGGAACGGCCCCGGCAGGCGGCCACCGCCGTTGATCCCACTTCGAGTGTGCCCCAACAACCTGTTCCCCGACGCAACCTGTGAACCCGGCACTGGGTCTGCGCATCCGGGTCCGCCATGGCGGGGGAGCGGCGGCGGTAGAAGGGTCAGCAGCGCTTGACCCGAAGGCTGTTCGAGTGCTTTTGTGGCGCGGGATGGCCACCTGAGCCTGTGCGGCCGCGACTTGGCGGACATGTACATCCCCGGATGTTGTTGACGGACACGCCGCCGAAGCGGACGGACACGACCCTCTATGCCTGCCGGGACCGGATTGAGCAGGGCTTCCGCGGCCCAGGGGCGCCGGCTGGCAGTGGCCGCGTACGCGTCGCACCGACCCGGTGCGCGCGGGACAGCACTGGCTGGTGATGTCCTACGGCACGCGCCGGAAGGAAGCCGCTGTCCTGGGCCGGCCCCCCACGCTAACGTTTCGGGCGCCAAGGCAGGACTTGGACGGCTCGTCGGTACCGGTAGACAGTTGTGTACATGCCAGCACCAGTCGAATTTGGCCGCACCTTGCCACAGGATCGTCCCTTCCGATAGTGGTAGAAGAGGTTTCCGGCGAGGAGTTCACGTCCAGAAACAGTTCCTGTAGCCAAAGGCACACTGATTGGTAACGCCCACGATCCAATGCAGATCACGCAACGATAACCATCGCTGCGACAACGGCGCGGTTGGCTCCAACACACGGGTCCGATGACCGCTTGGCCTCTCCCGCGGCCGATGCACCACACCTTGGCTGACGGAGTGAATCGGGAAGTAGCCAGCACATACGGCACACATCTGTATCCGAGGTAACACAGCCGTCTATACCAGTCCGACCCATTTCGACAAAGTCGCCATCCTCCGTAGAATTCCGATGACTCTCCGGGGCAAACCCCAATACAAACTTCTTGGAGACCTGGCCATGACCCACACGGATCCCATTCTGGTGGAGGTCATTCACAACTATTTGCTATCGGCCGCGCGCGAGATGCAGCGCAACCTGATTCGAACCTCCTACAACACCATCATCTACGAGATCCACGACTTCGGCCTCGGCATCTACGACGACCAGTGCAACCTGCTGGCCGAAGCCCCCGGCCTGGCGGTCTTCACCCGGGGCAACGACTACGGTCTGCGCAAGGTGGTGGAGTTCCTGGGCGAAGACAACATCCATCCGGGAGACCTGATCCTCCTCAACTACCCCTACTGGAGTTCGGCCCACATCCTGGACGTGTTGGCGGTATCACCCATCTTCCACGAGGAGGAATTGGTGGGCTTCACCGCCGTGAAGCAGCACTGGCTGGATCTGGCCCAGAAGGATCCGGGGTACTGCCTGGACACGACCGATGTCCATCAGGAAGGCCTGATCCTTCCCTGCAGCAAAATCTACGAACGGGGCGTCCTGAACCGCCAGGTCCTAAACCTCATCCGCTTCAACACGCGCATGCCCGATCGGGTCATCGGAGACATGCACGCCCAAATCTCCTCCTGTCGCACAGGCGAGCGACGGGTGCAGGAACTGGTGGCGCGTTTCGGCATTGACACGTACCGGGAGGCCGTAACCGAAATCCTCGATCATGGCGAGCGGCTGGCCCAGGCGGGTCTGGCAAAACTGCCGAAGGGTACCTGGACGGCCCATGACTTTCTGGACGACGACGGCATCGACACGGACCGGCTGGTGAAGATGCAAGCCACGGTGACCGTGTCGGACAAGGAGATGATCGTGGACTGGTCCGGCTCCGATTCCGCCGTCAAGGGCCCCATCAACCTGCCCATCGGCTCCACCATGGGGATCAGTGCCTTGGTGTTCAAGGCCATCACAACTCCCGACAGCCCCGCCAACGCCGGCAACTTCCGGTCCTTGAAGGTCATTGCTCCGGAAGGTTGCGTCATGCATGCACAACCTCCGGCTCCCACCTTTACCCTCTGGACCTCCCTGTTGGCACCCGAAGTGATCACCAAGGCTCTGGCACAAGGCATGCCCGACCTGATTCCGGCCTGTTCGGGCGGCGACGTGTTCGACGTGATGGGAGTCGGCATCCATCCGGACACCGGCCAGTACTGGCTGGAGGCAACCAACGAAGGGGTTGGGTTCGGGGCACACGCCGGCGGCGACGGCGAGACCGGAATCATGCACCTGTCGGAACCCGGATGCCGGAACAATCCCATCGAGGTACTGGAAACCAAGGCGCCGTGGTTGATCGAGGCCTACGCCATACGTCAGGACTCGGGAGGTACGGGCCGGCACCGCGGCGGTCTCGGAGTTCTGCGCAGTTACCGCTTCCTGGCGGACGCGGCCTGCCTTACCTTGGTCAAGAAGACCCGCACCCGTCCGTGGGGCATGGCCGGTGGCGGCGACGGCGTTCAGGGAGAGGTGATCGTTCGGCCCGGTACGGACCGGGAGAAGGTCACCGGCGCCGTTTACGAGCACATGCAGCCCGGCGAAGTGCTGGTCAACTGTTCCGGCGGTGGCGGAGGTTGGGGGGATCCTGTCCTGCGCGATCCGGCAGCCGTCCTGGAAGACGTTCGGATGGAATACGTCTCGCCCGAAGCCGCCCGATCCGAGTACCGGGTTGCCATCGATCTGGAGCGCATGGAGGTCGACGAGGCAGCCACGAAGGCATTGCGGGAAATTGACGGCGGAAACGGTACGCTGTAGGACCTTGTGAACGTTGTAGGGCCAAGGTTGTCCGGATACGTTCCAGCAATTGTGGCAGGCAAAAGGGTTCCCGTAGTCCCGCTCCCGGCATTGGAACAAGGGAACCGCGTCGCCACCAACCGGTCCTGCGAGGGGCCATCCAAGCTGAACGCCGACACATCAAGACAGGTTGGGTTGCAGGGGGGATATTGTGCATGTAGCAGTTGACGTGGGCGGTACCTTCACGGATGTCAGCATCCTGGATGAAGCGACCGGCGCCTATCGGTTCGAAAAGGTGGAGACCGTACCGTCGGATCCCGCCTCGGGCGTTCTGGCCGGGTTGGACAAGGCAGTGGTTGAGCCGCAAGACATCGCCTACTTCATACACGGCACAACCCTCGGCATCAACGCGCTTCTGACGCGCACCGGAGCCAACGTTGCAATCGTTACCACACGCGGGTTTCGCGACGTGTACGAACTGGGACGGACCGACCGCGATCCGATGTACGACTTCAAGTACCGCAAACCCCCGGCCCTCGTGCCGCGGCATAGGGTTTTCGAGGTCGAGGAGCGACTGAATTTCCAGGGCGAAATCCTCACCCCCTTCAACCGGGACGACGCTCTCCAAGTCGCATCCCGCATTGGGAACTCGGGTGCGGAGGCGGTGGCGATCTGCTTTCTGCACAGCTACGCCAACCAGATCCATGAACTTGCCATGCAGGAAGCCCTGGCACAGGTCTGTCCCGACCTGCCGGTGACCCTCTCCAGCCATCTCTGCCGGGAGTACCGAGAGTACGAACGGACGAGCACGGCAGTGGTGAACGCCTATATCCAGCCGATCACGCGCGCCTATCTGGGACAGCTGGACCGGACACTGGTGGAAGCAGGTTCGTCCGGCCAGTTCCTGCTGACCCGCTCCGGCGGCGGTGTGATGACGGTGGCCTCGGCCCAGGCGGAGCCGGTGCAGCTGATCCTCTCGGGACCGGCGGCGGGAGTCATCGGCGCGGCCGCCTTCGGCGGGGTCATCGGGGTTCCGAATCTGATCACCCTCGATATGGGCGGCACCAGCCTCGACACTTCGCTCATCGCGGATGGACAGCCCCGATACAACCATGACCAGATCTTTGAGGGCCTGCCCATTTCCAAACCCGCCATCGACATCCACACCATTGGCGCCGGCGGCGGCAGCATTGCCTGGGTGGATGCGGGAGGACATCTGCAGGTGGGCCCTCAAAGTGCCGGATCCGTACCCGGACCGGTCTGTTACGGCAAGGGTGGCCGCGAAATCACGGTAACCGACGCCGCCCTGGCGGTGGGCTACCTCGACGCGGGCAACTTCCTTGGTGGTGAAATGGCACTGCAGGAAACCCGGACCCACGCGTTGCTTTCCCAACTGGCCAAGCAAACCGGCATGCAACCCCTGGATGTCGCGAACGGAGTCCTTCGCATCAGCACGGTCAAGATCGCCGGTGCGGTAAGGGAAATCTCGGTGGAGCAGGGACACCACCCGCACGACTTCTCACTCTTCGCCTTTGGCGGCGGCGGGCCGCTGCTGGCCTGCAACGTGGCGCGGGAATTGGGTTTGCCCACAGTCGTGGTACCGCCGGGCGCGGCCAATTTCTCGGCATTCGGCATGCTGATGGTTGACGTGGTACACGACTTTGCCCAAACCTTCGTCTCCGGGATCGATTCCCTTCAATTGGATGCCGTAAACCGCATACGCGAGTTGCTGGCACAGGAAGCCCGTGCCGCATTGGACACCGACGGCATCGATCCGCGGGACCGTCGCCTCGAACCGTTTGCCGAAATGCGCTACACGGGACAGGAACACGCGGTGACGATTCCCCTGCCCGCGAACCCGTTGACCCCGGACGACGTGCCGGAATTGGTCGCCCGCTTCAATGCGGTACACCACAGACACTATGGTCACAGCATGGAGGATCCGGTCGAAATCGTGACCCTGCGCCTGCGCGCGATCGGCCTGCTTCCCAGGCCCGACATTCCTGAGATGCAGGAGGCCACGACACCTCAAGCAACCCGACCCAAGGGATCGCGCGCCGTTGCGGGATCACAGGTCGCCTATGCAATCTACGAGCGCGCCACTTTGCCCAAGGGAATGTCACTGCCAGGCCCGGCCATCGTTGAGGAACCCACCTGCACGACCGTGCTGCATGAGAGCGACGTTCTGACCGTGGGTTCCCACGGGGAACTGCACATCGCGATCGGCTGAAAGAAGCCCGGAGCACTCCATTGTGTTGCCTGCCCTTCAAAGGTCCGAACACGGCTGCGTTCCAGGCATCACTTTGCGGGACATCGAGTCCCATCGTGCGCAACCGAATGGTTGGCAATCAACGGAATACGCCAAGTTATGGAGCCCCCGGCCGTCGATGAGCACAATAATGCTCAAAAAAACACCCGCCCGGGGATGTGGTCGAGGCCACGATCCAGCGGACGGGGAGGAACTCAAACTCAACTCAACCTCGGGAGCGTCTCCCTGTTAAATCCCCAACGATTATGGACACTGTTTCCGTTTAGTTGAATCCGGTTCGCAGGGGCACTGACATCCCCTCGCCTGCACGCATCCCAAGATTGACGGTGGAGCCCTATTTCGGCCCCGTGACAGGGGTGTGGTCGGAGACACCTGTGTCGTCCGGTTCGTCCGGCAGCAACAGGGAACGCCACTCGGAAGGCATATGCAGCACAGCCTTGATTTGCCGGAGGTGGTTTGGCGGCGGGCCGGCCCGCCGCCAGGCGGTTTCGATGAGATCCAAGACTGCCGGCGACAATGTCGCGTCCAGGAACTCACGCACCGTTGCAACGGCCTGGTCAGTCCGTTCCGCCTGACGGGTTTCCTGTGCAATGTGATCCCGTTCGTCGCTCTCCCGGTCGCGCCAGCGGCTCTCTTCCGGGTCGTACCATTGGAAGTGTGGTGGCGGCCGGTGTTCTGTCGGCAGGTGGCGAAACTCCTCGGCTTCCTCTCGAGCGTCCGGCAGGAAGCGGATGTGCGTGCGAAACACCTCGCTCAGGTAGGCGTGCGCATCCGGTTCGGACAGTCCGGGATCGGGATCCGCCTGTCGGTACACCCCGTCCTCCAGCCGCCACATCAGCAGTTCCCGCGGCGAATCCGCCCAACGCTTGCCGCCCAAGTCGTAAACCAGGTATTCGACCACCCCCAAGGCACCGTATAGCCGCCGCTTGTCGACGACCAGGTCCCGCGTTGCCGTGGACTTCGACAGGACCTCAAGCACCAGCTCTGGAACCTTATCGTCCAACTGGGCGGTACGCCCCGGTTCCCGTTTGTACGCCTCCTGGAGATCCGCTTCGGTTGGCATCACCAACAGATCCGGCCTGACCCGGTCCACCGGGCTGTCCTGCCGGGTGGACAGCCCCAGGTGCTCGACCAGTTGCGGTACGAAGACGTAGTACGCCTCGGTCAACGCACGGTGGCCAATCCGGTCGCGGGCCGTATCGAGCATGCGCTCCTGGAGCCTGTTGGGTCTGGAGTCGCCGTCGATCAGCACGCCGTCCTCTTCGAATTCGCTGAAATGCACACCTTCGGCGCCGTAGTCGGGGTCGGTGGTCCAGTCGTGGTCGTACTCGTGGGCGACATCGTACGGATAGTCCGGGTCGAAGTGGGCCAGGCCCTCCAGGTCGTGCTGCCACGCCGCCAAGTGGTCCAGCCGCCAGGCAATCCGCGCCTCCCGCGCTATGCGCGTCATGGTCGCATCGATGTACCGTTCCCGCACGCGCCCGTTGGCATCCGCCTGAACCAATGTCCGTTCCGGTGTCCGCACTTCAACCGCAGCCATCTTCGTCTCCCGTTCCCGGCCACTCCGCACGACTCCCCCATTCTACCCTGACAAGGGTAGGTAAAGCCCCAATCCGCATCTTTGTGCCAAAAAGAAGCTACCCGGTGGGCGGGTCCACTGGCTGCATCCCGTCGGGCGGGTCCGGTCCCGGCAGGGGCTGCAGCCAGCCCCGGGCCCAGGCGTAGCCGCGGTGCAGCAGCCGCTGGGCCTGGCACCAGTCCAGCTGAAACAGGCTCAGGGGCCGGTTGCCGGCCGCGCAGGCGTGCCTCCTCCACGCGCGTGCCGTAGGCCAGGACCCAGAGGGTGGCCACGGCCAGGACCAGCCAGTGCCGGTCCACGCGGACGGGATCCAGGCGGCGGGTGCGGTGCCACTGTCAGCCCATGCGCTTGAGCGTGCGGAAGCCCTGTTCGATCCACACGCGCATGCCGTAGGCGCCAAGGCCCACGTCGTCGGGGAGCTCGTCCGTGAGCACGACCCAGGGGTGGTCCTGGCCGGGGACCCAGAGCACGATCAGGGTGCAGCGCCGCTTCCGTTCCCGGAAGGCCTTCCCGGCCGTCACGGTGTACTGGCCCTCGCGGGCCACGAAGCACCAGGCCGGCCAGCGCTCCGGTGGTCGCCTGGAAGGTCATGTGGCGGTCGTAGCGCATGTAGGGGTGCCAGCCCTGGCGGCGGATGGCCTTCCACAGGTCGGGGCTCTGCAGGCCCCGGTCACAGAGCACGCGCACGGTCATGTGCGGGGGCACGACCGGTCCCAGGTGGTCCAGCAGGTCGCAGAGGTCCGGCGTCCAGGGACCGGGCCGGCCCCCGGTCTTGATGCGCCAGGCCACGGGGATGGCCAGGCCGCGGTAGACCACGCTGACGACCAGGGCCACCAGCGCCTCGCCCTTGGCCGTCGGGTCGATGGCCAGGGTCAGCTCCGGGCCCTGCCACCAGGCCAGGACCCAGCGCAGGAGCGGGGCGAAACAGGCCTACACGTCCAGCTGTACCCGGCAGGGCGCGGCCCGGTCGGCCCCGTCTCGGAGCCACTCCTGCAGGTACTGGCGCGTCGTGTGCCAGCCCGGCCCCAGGGTCAGCAGAGCCCCCAGCACGGCGTTCTGGCAGCTGCTGCGGGCCAGGATAGTGGCGCCGACCCACAGGGCCAGGCCCCGGACTTGGCTGGGACGCAGATGCGGCAGGTGCTTGGCGATGCACTCCGCATGGGGATAGAATGCGGACGGAAGAAGCATGGTCGGCTCCCGGTATCGGTTTCGTCGTTGATACAGGGTACCCCGCCATGCTTTTTCTGCTTCCTTGATCGTTTTTTCACCCCGGACTGGCTTTACCTACCCCTATCAGCCATTCTACCCGGGGCGCGCTGGCAGATTGATCCCTTGTCTCGACTTCCAGTGTCGGTCCTATCATTGCTGGGAGATCACACCCAGCGGATCGGGATGATGGCGGCTTCATACCACTGGGCGTAGTAAGTGGCTCGTACCAGACTCAAGCCAGGTGACATCCACGCCCTTCTCCTGCCTTCCAACACTCACTCTACCCGGGTAGACGTAAATCCCTCGCTGCTTGTCCGACCAGAAACCTTGTCAGAAGGCCTGCCTGGGACCATCGGTCGGGTCCGGAACTCCCGTGTAGAAACGAGCCTCTACAAGAGTGCGGCCCAGGTATCCGAGTTGCCAGGATCCATGCCAGGGCCTCTACGTCGCAGCTTGGCCAAGCATACGGACATGATGAACCAGAGTCCCAAGCGTTCCGGGCCAGATGGAAAAGATTCTGGCCGTCGATGAATACGATTGTGCGCATAAAAAAACACCCGCCCAGGGACATGGCCAAAGCCACGATCCAGCGGACGGGGGGTAACTTGGACAGGTACTATACCTTTTGCACCTTCCTGTCAAATGCAAAGTGAACTTTCGGACTCCATTTCAGTCCACAGCTACTGCCAATCCGCAGGCACGCCCCTTCGTCAGACAGCCGGGACCTGCTACACACCGAACGTCACGGACGTCCTGCACGAGCAAGGACTTGCACTACCTCACCGGGCTCGGTTTGCCAGTTCCGCTTCCACGTCGGCCCAGGACAACCCCCTGTCGACCAACAGTACAAGACAGTGATACAGCAGATCCGCCATCTCGCTGGTCAAACGAAGATCATCCTGCATCAACCCTGCGATCACGACCTCCACACCCTCTTCCCCGACCTTCTGGGCAATTCGCTCCAGGCCGTCCTTGAACAGGGATGTTGTGTAGGAGCCCTCGGGCTTCTCGATCTGTCGCCGTTGGATGACTTGTTCGAGATCCCGCATTACATCGCTCATCGTTCCTGCTCCGCATCCGGTTCCAACCGGCGAAAGAAGCACGTCCTAGCCCCGGTGTGGCAAGCCGGTCCATGGGGCCTGGCCAGCAGGACCAACGTATCCCCGTCACAATCGACCAGAATTCCCTCGACATCAATGAAGTTGCCGCTGGTGGCCCCCTTGTGCCAAATCTCCCGGCGGCTGCGACTCCAGAACACGGCCTGACCCAACTCAGCGGTTCGCTCCAGCGCCTCCCGGTTCATCCAGGCCACCATCAGGACTTCCAGGGACTCGGCATCCTGAACCACCGCGGTCACCAAACCCTGGGCGTCGAACTTGACGGCGTCCATGAACTCGGCGCCATCCAGCACCTGTGCGTCAGTCGTCATGGCTGCCCGTTCAGGCACCGAACCCATCCAAGCGCACCGGAATCCCCTCGGCCGCCATGTGTTCCTTCACCTCCCGGATGCTCAGCTGCCGGAAGTGGAACAGCGATGCAGCCAAGGCCGCGGCGGCACCGCCCTTGGTTACGGCATCGGCAAAGTGGCTGGCCTGGCCCGCGCCGCCGCTGGCAATGACCGGAATCGAAACGGCGTCGCTGACGGCCCTGGTCAGTTCCAGATCGTAGTTGTTCTGTGTTCCGTCACCGTCCATGGAGGTCAGCAGCAGTTCGCCCGTCCCCTTCTCTTCCACTTCCTGGGCCCACTCCACGGCATCCAGGCCCGTGTTGATGCGGCCCCCGCTCACGTAGACGTCCCAAGCGGGGGGGACTCCGGGATCGGTCTCCCGCCGCTTGGCGTCAATGGCGGTGACGATGCATTGACTGCCGAACCGTTCGGCACCCTGGGAGATGATGTCGGGATTGTGGACCGCGGCGCTGTTGACCGAAACCTTGTCCGCGCCGGCCAGCAAAATCGCCCGCATGTCGTCCTCGCTGCGAATCCCGCCGCCAACCGTAAACGGAATGAACACCGCATCCGCCACCTGCAGGACCATGTTGGTGACAATCTCGCGTGCTTCATGGGTGGCGGTGATATCCAGGAACACCAGTTCGTCCGCGCCTTCCCGGTCGTAGACGATGGCCTGGCTGACCGGATCCCCGGCATCCACCAGATCCACAAACTCCACGCCCTTGACCACGCGGCCGTTGTGGACATCCAGACAGGGAATAACCCGTTTGGCCAACATTGCTCAACTCCCCCCGCTGCTGACTGTGATGGCTTCAGGCAGTTTCAAGGCCCCGGTGTACAGGGCCTGACCTGAAATGAACCCGATGATTCCCGGCTCTTTCAGGTCGACCAAGGCCTGCACATCCGCCAGCGATCCAATGCCGCCGCTGGCGATGACGCTCAAACCCGACTCGCGGGCGAGGTCCGCCGTCTCCCGGAGATTGACGCCGGTCAGCATCGCATCCCGCGCAATGTCGGTGTAGACAATTAGCTCCACGCCTAGGTCGCGCATGCGCCTGGCCACCTCCACCGCAGACAGATCGGTCTGTTCCCGCCACCCGTGCGTGGCCACCATGCCGCCCCGCGCGTCCAGCCCCGCCACCACCCGGTCAGCCCCGAACTCCAACACGGCGTCCTTCACTACATCGGGCTTGCGCACGGCCACCGTACCAAGTATCACCCGGGTCGCTCCGAGATCCAGGATGTACCTAACGTCGTCCAGGGAGCGGATGCCGCCACCGAACTGCACCGGCACGTCCACGGCCCGGCGGATGTCTGAGAATGCCCGGACGTTCACCGGTACTTCGGCCGCTTCGCCCACGACCTGCCCCAAGGCCCCGTCCAAGTTCACCACGTGGAGCCACTCGGCGCCTTCGTCAACCCAGTGTCGGGCCGTTGCCGAGGGTTCCTGGCTAAAGACGGTTTCGGCATTGGGGTCGCCTTGGCGCAGCCGCACACAGGCACCGTTGCGCAAATCGATTGCAGGAAAGACGATCACTGGGCATCACCAACAATGTAGGGGTTGAATTCCATCCGCCGGCCGGCTGTCACTCCTCGAGGGAACGGGCCTGTTCAAGTGGCCCGCTCCTCAACGGTTCGCATGAAGTTGGTCAGGATGCGAAGACCAACCTGCTGGCTCTTTTCGGGGTGGCATTGGATGCCCCAAAGGTTGCCGGATTGCAGCACGCTGGCATAGGACACCCCGTAGTCGGTCGTGGCCAAAACCACGGACTCGTCGGCGGGAACACACCGGTACGAGTGCGCGAAATAGGCATAGGCATGGTTCGGAACTCCGTCCAGCAATGGATCGGCGCGCTGTTGGTGGAGTTGATTCCACCCAATCTGCGGGACGCGCAACATACGCGCCGGTTCCCTGGGATCAGCCATCGCTTCCGGGAAGCGCAGAACCTGACCGGGCACAAGGCCCAAACCCTGATGGCGTCCCATTTCCTCGCTCTCGTCCAGCAACAGCTGCATGCCCACACAAATCCCGAACAACGGCACCCCGGCAGCCACCGCCTCCAGCATGGGCTCTTCCCAACCCTTGTGGCGGACATTGTCGACACTGCTCCCAAATGCGCCCTGGCCCGGCAGCACCAGGGCGCTGAAGCCGGTTAGGCACTGGGCCCTGTCCAATATCGCCACTTCGATGTTCAGCGGACCGGCCACGTGCGTGAACGAGTTGCTGATGCTGCGCAGGTTGCCGACCCCGTAGTCGATGATTGCCACAGTCATACACCACCTCCCGATCAACCGTCCAACTCGAAGTTTCGCACGATGGCAGGCGGAAACCGCCCTGAAAGACAGTCCCGGCGCAATTGGCGCAGCCGCTCCTGGTACCGATCCGCAACCTGTCGGGTCAATTGCTGCTCGGCGACGGCCTGTTCCAGCGGTCGTTCACCGGTCACCACCAGTTTCCGGGTGCGGTTGGCCACCATGCCGAGGTACAGCGTACAGGCTTGCAGCCGCCGGTCCACATTTGTGAACTCCTCGCAGACCGGCATGAACCAGCCAACCGGTGCCAGATTGGGGCCAAAGTACTTCTCCACAACATAGTTGGCTTCGGTCAGCCAAAACCGCATTCTGGTTCCGGACATGCCCATGCCGCTGCTGGAGAAGGAGGCTTTCTCGATCAGCATGCGCCGGGTCTCGACACAGTTGTATTCGATGGTGTCGCGGTCCGTCTCCCAGTCAGCCTGGGCGAGGACGCGATGGCCGCAAGCGTTGCCGTGGGCAATCAGAGCCTGAAACAGGTCCATTGCGGTTTGGTCGGCATGAATGAATACGGAGTTGACGGCATGTTCGGGACCATGGCGAACCCAGCCGCGGAACGACGGCGGTTGGCCACCGACCTGTCGGCCTCCGCGGGTACGACGCTCGCCCGCAGGGGTTCCAACTTCCCAGCGGCGGCCACACAGACTTGGCCAAACGTCGACACAAGGCACTGGACCGGCAATGTGTCGCCGATCCACGGCTCCACGTTGCATGTTGCGGAACCCAGGCGGCCCCGCGCCCTTTCACTTGGTGCCATGTCGCGCCTGTTGTGAACCTACCCCTGCACGAACCCGTCGCGTATAGGATAATGCCCAAGGGCCATCGGAGTCGTTGTCAACGCGTGGTCCTCCGTGTCCTTTCCCGTTCACCGATCGCCTGCCATGATTCGCGGCTACTTCAACCGAGCCTGGCTCCCACTGCTGTGTGCCGCCGCGGTGGTTGCATTGGACCAGTGGACCAAAGTGCTGGTGCGCGAACACATCGAACTGCATCACGCGTCCACACCCATTGCCTGGCTTGAAGGCATCTTCATGCTGGAGCATGTCCACAACTACGGAGCCGCCTTCGGCATTCTCCAGAACGCGGGGATTTTGTTCGTCATCACCACGGTGGTCATCTGCATTGCGATCGTGGTCAGCATTGGTCGCCTGGGAGTATCACAACGAGGAATGCAGATTCTCATGGGCCTCATCCTGGGCGGTGCCATCGGGAACTTCATCGATCGCACGACACTGGGCTATGTGACCGACTTTGTGAAGGTGGGCATCCCCGGCAAAGCCTACTGGCCCAACTTCAACATTGCCGATTCGAGCATCGTGGTCGGTGTCCTGATCATGACCTTCATGGCTTGGCGGCGCGACATCTTCGCCAACGACGAGGATCAGGAAGAGGGTCAACCCGACACCTTGACACTGGTGCCGGAGACGTCGGGAAGCAGCAACGACTCCGGACCATAGGTGGATGCACAACCGCTGTCGTTCCGGACAGAAGTGGGCGACGCCGGCCACCGCCTTGATCAAGTGTGTGCCAGCCGGCTGGCAACCCTAAGCAGAACCCGAGTCAAGAGGCTGATCCAGGAGGACAGTGTCCTGGTGGACGGCCGTCCGGCCACGCCATCATTCCGTGTGAACCCGGGCCAAACCGTCACGGTCGAAGTGCCTGCACCGTTGGCGGAAACCATCGAACCCTGGTCTGTCAACCTGTCGATTGTCTTTGAGGACGAGCACCTGGCGGTCGTTGACAAGCCGCCCGGTCTGTCCATGCACCCGGGGCCGGGCCATCCCAACCGGACCCTGGTCAACGCCCTCGTCCATCGCTGGCCCGATTGGCATACCCTTGGTCCCGACAACCGTCTGGGTCTGGTCCACCGTCTCGACATGGACACGTCGGGCCTGGTGGTGGTCGCCCGCACTGCGGCGGCCCAAGTCAGGCTCCAGCGACAATTCAGCGAACGCACCGTGACCAAGGCCTACATGGCTCTGGTGGATGGATGGCTTGAACCGTCCAGCGGAACGGTGGATGTTCCACTGGGACGCCACCCGCGCTGGCGTCAGCGTCAGGCGGCATTTCCGGCAGGTTCCGCGGTTGGCGGGATTCGAATACGGGATGCCCGGACGGACTTCAAGGTCTCCCGCTACCTGGTCTCGCGCCCGCCGGGCCTGCAGCATCCGTTTTCCTTGACGGGCCTGCGCCTGCACACGGGCCGGACCCACCAAATCAGGGTGCACATGGCATGGCTGGGCTTCCCGGTGGTAGGTGATCGGGTGTACGGCCTGAGGAAACCGAGATTGCACTTGACCAGACAGTTTCTTCATGCGTCAAGATTGTCCTTCGATCACCCGTGCACCGGGAAGCACCTGACGTTCAGATCCGATCTGCCCGGGGATCTGGCAGGCCTCCTCGCGGGCCTTGATCCGGCAGACTGAGCACGGCCGCTCGACCGGATACCAGGCCGATTTTGCCGACGACAGGCGCACCGCGACCGGAGCAACATCGGAATTGCCCATGAACGGCAAGTGGCGTGCCGCGCGCATCCTGCTGGGCCTGCGCCTGCATTGGTGGCTGATCCTGCTCAGCGTGGTGCCGTCGTTCGCACCGGTACTGAGACCGGATCCCTTCATCCCGGACCTGGCCCGGCTTGAACCCTGGCGGTATTCGGTTACGCAACTTGAACTTGACGCCGCCGGCCACGCACTGGGACGCCTCTTCACCGAACAGCCCAGAACGCGGACCGACCACCAACGCCGTGAATTCGTCAGGACCTATGCCTCGCACCTTGAGGCCCGCAGACAGGCCAATACAGGGATCTGGCAGGCCGGACTCCGGTTGGATCCGTTTGATTATGTCAACTTGTACCGGCACTATGCCGATCGGCTCGAGGAGGATGCATGGCTGGCCCGACACCGAACCGAAATGGAACTCATTGTTCAGTTCGAGGTGGCGGAGGAACTCGCACGCCTTGGTTTTGGAGACCTTCACCGCGTGTTCCCCCCGGTTCTGTTCCGCTTGGTGTATCCCCCGATATTGGTTACCTACAGCCCGCGCGACGTGATACGGACCATCGGCTTCGCCTACGTGCGGCCGGATACGCCGTGGGACCAGGCCGACACCTACGAAAACATGGTGCAGGACGAACACAACCTGAGTGTCCATCTCAGCCGCGTGGGCGGCATTGCCACCTATCCGACATCGGTCCAGCCCCTGATCCCGGACCTGGAATACCTGTACGAAGTGGTGGCCCACGAGTGGATTCACACCTGGTTGGTCTTCAGGCCCCTGGGCATTCGCTACCTGCAATCGGAGGAACTGCGCACCATCAATGAAACCGTGGCCACGATCTTCGGCGAGGAAGTGGGCCGACGCATCATGCTGCGCCACTACCGGGACCTGATCCGCAGACCGCCGCCGAACGTCATGCTGCCTGTTCAGCCGGTTGAGATGAACGAACTGGAGGAGGGCACTGCAACCACTGCCGATTCCGATGTGGCCGCGCCCGAACCGGAAGGCGATTTCGATTTTCGGGCCGCCATGCGCGAAACCCGATTGGAAACGGATCGGCTCCTGGCCGAAGGGCTAATCGAAGACGCGGAGGCCTACATGGAAGCTCGGCGCCAGTACATCAATGCCCACGGATACTTCATCCGCAAGCTCAACCAAGCCTACTTCGCCTTCCACGGAACCTATGCCACCTCCGGAGGAAGCGCGAGCGACCTGGGTCCGATACTGGAAGAACTGCGCCGGCTGTCGCCCGACCTGCGCACCTTCATGGACACGGCTGCAGACTTCTCAAACCGCAATCGATTGGAACAGGCGCTTGACGCAGCGCGGCATGCCGCCGAGTGGCAGAGCCAAGGCCCATCCCGGGACGGCTGACTTGGAGTCAGGCAACAGCCCATGCCGGACCATCCGCCGCAGCCAACGGTTTGTCCGGAGTCTCGCCCCTACCTTTCCCGAGTACTTCGCTTCCGCCAGTAATCCGCGTAGCTCTCAGCCTCGGCATCGCGCGCCTTTTCGGTCGCCGCCCTCATGGCCTTGGTCTGGGCGCTCAGTTCGGCGCTGTCGGCCGTCTGAGAGGCCGGATCCTTGAAGTCGGCCTCAATCGGCAGGTCCACAGGACCAGGTTCATAATCAGGGTTTTCCCAGTCCGACGCGCACATCTCCTCCCATAGGTGCCGGACGGATCGGACGGCCGAATCCCAATCAGGCGCATCTCCCCTCCGGCTGCTGGGGTACATGTCCACAATGTACCGACGGTAGGCACGATGGCATGCCTCGCTGTCCGCGAAGGTTTCAAGCGCGGGGAGCAGTCCGTCCAGCAGGTTGCGCATTCCGCCATCGACGAATCCCTGTCGAACCATGCGGGGGTAGTGGTGTTTGGATGGTGTCCGGCGCATCCAAACCCCCAGGTCATGCACATGCCGCATATCCTGGACCTCCTTCCCGGGGTGCATGAGAGTCAGCGCATGCAGTTTCCCCTGCATGGTGGCCCAAGTCGCCACGCAAGGGAAGCGAGACACCAGTTCCACCGCAGGCCCATGGGTCAACGCCAGGAAGGCGTAAACACTTTGAGCCTCCCAACCCGGAACGGAACGCGTAAACATCACCTCGATTTTCAACGTCCCGATGCGACCATCCTCAACCACTGACGGATAGTCCACAAAAGCACGTTGAACCGGACTGCCCAACCTGTACGCCGACTTGTCGAAATTCAGTGCCGCACCCGGAATGGACGGAAGCACCCATTGTTGCAGTGTTTGCATCAGATGGGCGTGAACGCTCTCCTTTTTGGCTTCCGATGAATCAGGAGGATACCCCTGGTCCAAGTACCAGAAATCCACATCCTCGGAGAAGCGCGGCGACAACTCCCAGCTCTTCACCAAGCTGGTTCCACCGGCGAACAGCAGACATCCACCGGACGGCCACGGGGCGCTTCCCAACCCCTTCAAGGCAGCATTGACACAGACATCCTTTTCAATGCGAGTGGGCACAAGGTCCAATTGCTCGGCCCGACGACGAAGTTTCTGCGGGTCGTGGATCTCCGTGGCCGTGAAACCACAATCGTCCGCGTGTTCCACCGGATCTCCTTGGTGTTCGGTATAGGCTCCGCCCTGATTCCACAGCAGGGACAGGTAGACAGGCTGTTCGACCCCGATTGCTTCAAAGTTGGGAACGCCCCATACACCTTCACGGCCATCGGTCTCGTGAAACAAGCGGTGGTCGCGCTCCTGCCGACTAGTGCAGGTGGTCACGCCCTCCCGATGCAGCAGGGACAAGGCAAGACGCCGCAGCGAGGCGTAGGGAATGGGTTGCTCCAACCCAGCAGCGAAGTGGATGGGAAACCATACCCCGTTGGCAGGCGAGCCGATCTTCCTTGCCCTGGCGAGGCGATCCAGTGCCCGATCCACATCCTCGGTCGGACCGAATCGATCAAAGTCGCGTCTGCGGAAAATCCGCTCATCGGGCGGTCCGGCCTCCATAAATGCCAGGATTTCCTGGTGCAACTTGGCGCCCGACATGGTTCCGTCCGGTGAACTACCTCGCCAATCCCACGAGCATCTCTTGGATGCGTCGATTATAGGCAACCCTACCCCCCCGGGGGGACTCTGGCCTCACATCGAACACTCTGTACGGACTGGACCGGGCGATTGGCTTTGTTCGGCAGCCATCAGCGCAACCCAACTGGCAGACGCAACCGGCCAAGTCCAGACTTCGGATGTCGCCTGCAACCAATCCGGAAGTGTCAGCCGCCTCTGGAACCCATGTCGATTTCCACCCCTGTCTCCGGGGCGGTGCTGCCGCCGCCGAACACGGCTGGCTCGGAGCACCAAACGTGTCCAAACCAGCATCTCTCAGGTAATACGTTGGGGACTGGCGAGGGGCTCCGCTCCTTGCCTCCGAAAGACCCGCGTTCGGGAAGGAGTGCCCGGTACCACCGGTCGCCGCCCCCCTGGACTCGGCCCTTGTTGCCTTCCCGCGAGGGTTTGTTGGAGGGGTTGGAGTAAACGCAATGGCGGAAAACTGATGCCGATCCAAGCATCCTGAATCGATTCTCAGCACGGGGTCACGGGAAAACGCTGGGGATGCCGCCTGGCTGCACCAAGAAGTTCCGCGCCGAGGCTGAGCCATCGGTGATCTGGCCTCACAGCTCCCTTCAAGTAGCGCCTCTCTCCGATTCTATTCTCCCCCCATCCACCAACTCCCGAAGATCCGTCTCAATCTCTCTCCACTCCTGCGACAGATCGATAGAACACGCCCGGATCCGCCGCCGCACAAGCTCAAAACGGTAGTCGAAATTGCCATCAACCGCCGCATACAGGAGCCATCCCTCCGGTTCAGGATCGTGTGAAGGGACAGCTGCAGCCCAGTTCGTCACGTAGGCGAAGATCTGGTAGAGGTGGTTCGAGTGCACCCTCTCTCCATCGAACCGCGTGTTCAGGGGATTCTTGTAGAACTTGGTATCGACGATGATCGTGCGTTCGGGCGACTGCAGCATGATGTCTGTCTGCATGCCCGAAAGATGCCGGAGGTCCGTCTCGCTTCCCTCCGCTCCGAACCAGTCGATCCGGGGTGCGCTTACCCTGTAGGCCGTCTCCCGTTCGCAGAATGTCTTCACAAACTGCTGGAACACCAGACCCATCTGGAGGTCGTCCTCGCGGAAGTCGCGGAACTGCGCCGTTCCTTCCTCTTCATTCACCAGGAGATTCTCGTGGATGATGCGGCAGAGGTGCAGGAGAAAGCTGTAGAACCGGTTGTTGCGGTGGATCCGGACGGTGCGAAACAGGCTCGCGGTCAGGCGGACATCGGAGACCGCGTCCAGCTTCCGGTACAGGTATTCGGTCCGGCGTCTTTCGTCCGGATCCAGGCCGGCAACCAGAGTCAGACTGTGCAGAGTCGCCTTGAGAATTCGGTTCTGAGGCACGTCGTAGCTCAATTCGTCAAAGGCACAGTGCGTCTTGCCGTTCAGCAGCAGGTTCCGTTTCATCGTGGTCGCGAGATCGAGCTTGCCCTTGAGGCCCCGGATGTCCTGGTGGGCGGTGAGATAGTCGCGATCGAGCCCGCGGGAGACGAGCCGTGCGACACCTTCGTTCAGAACTTTGGCAAACAGGTCAACCAACCCGCCGAACTCATCGGATCCCACATCGACCGTCTCCCCTTCTCCGATGTGGTCCCAGGCGTAGCAGAGGAGATAGTAGATGTTCCTAACAGGAACTTTCACGCCAGCAATTTCCGAATCTCCCCATCCACGTGCTCGGCACGGTCAAACCAATATTCCCGCAGTAGAGGTTCAATTTCCTGCCGGACAACCGCTTCGTACCAAGACTCGTCGAGTCCCTCATCATCATCGCCCGGACAGAAAAAGCTGTGCCCGATCTCGAAGCCGGGACCGAGATTCCTGTGGTCCTCCCGAATCCTCTCATTCAGGGCCGAGAATCGGTCCACGATCCTGTCAACAAGAGCCTCGTCCACACTCCTATCGTTGAGGTGATTTCTGAACTGGTCGGTTCCGAAGGCCGGCTTAAGGCGATGGAACGAGAATCGCCGTCGAAGCGCGTAGTCCACCATCGCCAGCGACCGATCGGCCGTGTTCATCATGCCGATGAGGTAGAGATTCGCCGGAACATGGAAAGGCTCGGTTTCGGGCGCATAGGTTAGCGGAACTGCGTATTCCGGATCCCGCTTGTCAGCCTCGATGAGCATCATCAGCTCACCGAAGATCTTGCTGAGATTCCCGCGGTTCACCTCATCGATAATGAACACGTAGCGTTGGGCGGCGTTGGCCGCCGCCTCGCGGCAAAACGACAGGAACACCCCGTCACGTCGCTCAAATCCTTCTTCGCTCGGACGATACCCTTGGATGAAGTCCTCGTAGGCATAGCTCTGGTGGAACTGGACCATGCACACCTTTTCGGGGTCCTTGTACCCGATCATCCGATAGGCTAGGCGCTTGGCAACGAAGGTCTTTCCGACCCCGGGAGGCCCTTCGAGGACGACATTCTTCTTGCGTATCAGAGCACCAATGATGTGATCGAACTCGTCGCCAGAAAAAAAGAGTTCCTTCAGAGCCTCCTCCCGAGTGTACGGCTTAGGTGCTGGGCCAGGGGGACTTGGGTCCATAACCTTCTGGAAAGCAAACCGGAGCCACTGTTTATAGTCGCTGAAATTGGTGAGGGTTTTGATGGCGATACCACGCTCCTTGGGGAGCCGCCACTGCCCAGTCTGTTCCCACCTGACCTGACGTACGTGTCGCATGGTTGGACGGCTATGGTCATAACTGTAATCGGATTCGATCACCCCGTAACCCAGCAGCAACCTGCCTCCCTTCTTGGCCAACACATAGTCTCCAGGTTGCATTCCGCGGACGAACTGGTGGCAAGCAAGCGAGGCCATGACCGGATTTGGATTGTCGAAGACTTCACGGATTCGTTCGTGGATGTCCTGTCTGTCATCGAACGCTCGAAGATCTCCGAGTTCGTCCCACCCGATCGCGATGATTCCCTTTTCCCGGAACTCATCCCAGTGCTGCGCGCCCGGACCCGCCGCGAGCGCCCACACCCGAGCCGACCCGAATCTCTCCTGATACCATTGCTCAGCGCTTCCCGAAGACAGCATTCCGTCTTGGGATTCTCCGTTTTCAATTTTGTCCATGCGAATTTCTTAGTCGTGAATGTAGTCGCCTTCGGCGATTGGCATCCGCAAACCTGAAGGCGGGGTTCTGGTCCCACCCCGAACTCTCTGTTCGGGCCGACCCGGGTAATCGGTTTCGTTCTGCAGCCGCAAGCGCACCTCAACTGGCCGAGTCCGGAGTTCGGATGTCGATTCGCGGTTGGAAGCGGGACCGAAAGAGTCAGCCGCCAGAGCCCATGTCGATGTCCAGGTCCGGAAGCTTCTCCGCCGGTTCGTAGCCGAAGAACCGCGCCAGGAAACTGGTCTCGGCCTGCAGGGACCGGACAATGTTCTCGGCCTTGCGGAATCCGTGCTGCTCGCCTGCAAACAGCAGATAGGCCACCGGCACCCCCCGGGCCCGCAAGGCATCGACCATCATCTCGGCCTGGTTGGGCAGCACGATCTTGTCCTCGTCCCCTTGCAGGAAGAGCACGGGGCAGGTGATGCCTTCGGCCCCGGTCAGGGGCGACCGCTCCTCGTAGATGTGCGCCTCATCCGGATACTTGCCCACCAGCGAATCGAGATACCGGGACTCAAACTTGTGGGTCTCCCGGGCCAGTGCACCGAGGTCGCTGACCCCGAAGTAGCTGATCCCCACGTGGAACCGGTCGGTAAAGGCCAAACAGGCTAACGTGGTGAAGCCGCCCGCACTGCCGCCGGAAATCGACAACCGCTCTCCATCAGCCAGTCCCTGCTCCACCAAGTGCGTGGCTGCATTGCCGCAGTCCTGGACATCTACCAGCCCCCAGGTCCCGTTCAACCGGCGACGATAGGCCGTCCCGTAGCCGGTGCTGCCGCCATAGTTGACATCCACCACCGCGAAGCCGCGGCTGGTCCAGTACTGGATCTGCAGATCCAGGTTGTTGCCGGTCTGGGAGGTGGGACCGCCATGGCTCTTGACCCTGAGCGGCGGCAGTTCGCCTTCGGGCACTGCGTATTCGGGATTAGCCGGCGGGTAGTACCAGGCATGGGCCGTAACGCCGCCCTCCGTTTCAAACTCGACGGCCTGGGGCATCGAGTAGTACGCGGGGTCCACGTCGACCTCGTTCGACGTCCTGAGCTCCCGCACCTCGCGGCTGGCAAGGTCCAACAGCGCCAACGTGGTGAAACGAGTGGGGCTGGCCGCCAGGAACAGAGCATGCCGGTCGTTGGCCGACAGGTAGGAGAACGACGAGTAAGGGGTATCGACAAGGTCCAAGTCCCCGGTGTCAAGGTCCAGAATCCCCAAGTTGCCGCCCGAAGCACCCAACCAGGTGCACAGAATGTGCGTCCGGTCGATGAACGCGTACTTCGACAGGCCAAACACCCACTGCGGAGCCCCGAACTCGGCTTCCATCGGACACACGTTGGCCGGAGCCTCGGCATCCATGCGGTACAGGTTCCACCAGCCGTCCGGGTCCGCCACGCAAAACAGTTCGTTGTCGGGAGACCAGGCCGGCTGGAAGATGGACACACCGGATTCGGCCCACACCAGTTCCGGATTTACCGCCTCACCGAACTCGTCCAGTTCCGTCATCCACAGCTCGGTTTCGTCCCACGGCATGTCCGGATGGTTCCAGGCCAGCCAGGCCAGCTTGGTTCCATCCCGGCTGAGGACGGGGGAGGAATAGAAGTCGTGGCCCTGGGCCATGACGACCTCCGAGCCGCGCGCTTCCGTGTCCACCATCACCAGCGTGTTGGCGCACTCCTGGTTGGGCACGGAGTGGTCCTCGCGGACCGCGTACACACGCCCGCCGGACCGGTTCACCGCGAAATCCGCGTAGCGGCACTGATTCGGCGGCAGGAACTGTTCAACGCGCCGCCGGCCCGATGCACTCCAGGTGTACAGGCAGTCGTCGGCAAAGTTGCTGAACAGCACCTTGCCATCCAGCACCCCGTAGGGGTTGCCACCGTACTCGTGCACCTTGGTGCGCACGCTGTACTGCCCCGACACCAGGTCGCGCGGCCTTTGCCCGATGGTTTGGCGCACCAGGGCATAGCGCCCCTCGTTGCCAGGCCGCATCTCCACCCAGTAGACGTCGTCGTCCACCAGCTTGGGGTCGTAAATCGATATGGACTTCGAGGTCAGCAGTTCCACCGTGATCGAGGACTGCCAGGATCCGCATGGTGCTTGTTTGGGCATAAATCCCCCGTTTAATTGGTGCTGCGGACAAGATTCATCCGCGGTTCAGCCCCCGGTGCCGCCGCGCACGGCGCGCACCTCCCGCGCCGCTGTGGCCAAGGCATCCTGGGCGGGTACGTAACCGGCCGGATCCAGCGCCTCCTCCATCCAACTGCTGACGACCGCCAATTCCTGGGCAAACGTTGTGCTGGGACGCAGCGGCACCGATGCGCGCACCGTGTCCATGGCGGCGCGCTGCCAATCGTACTTCGCGTCGGCCATCAGGTCGTGTTCGTAGACATAGCGATAGGCCGGCTTGGGAGCGACATCCGCGATCCGTCGTTGCAGGGCGATGTTGTCGGGACCCAGCCACCAAATCCCAAAGGCGGCCGCGCCCTCGATATTTCGGGCCCCGCGCGCCAGGCCCATGCAGTTCGACCAGAACGGCGTGCCCGCCTTGGCCGAGTCCCGTTCCAGCCGCATGTTGGAGCCGGTGGTGGCGAAATCCGCATTGCCCGCCCCTTGGAACGTATTGGCCACCGCGCCGTGCAGATCCACCGATGTCATGATGGCGGTTCGGCCCCGCATCCACATGCCGAAGCCCCTTTCGTTCTCCGGCATCAGGTCCGACAGGACCATGTCCTGGAGCCAGGTGAGCGCCAGGAGCGCCACTTCCCCATCCCACTTGACGTGGTCGTCGGTAGTGTAGGGGTTCTCCTCCCCACTCCAAATCATGGCCATCAGGTCCGACAGGGGACTGAAGGCCCGGTCGAACGGAATCAGCGACGAGGACTGCTTGATCGCCTGGGCGGCCAGCATGGTGTCATCCCAGGTAATCGGGGCATCGATCACCCCTGCAGCCTCCAGCGGTGAATTCAGCCAAGCCAAGGCGATCGAACTGACATTGATCGGCAGCCCCATTTGTTGCCCACGGGCCCGCGCGGCCTCCCGCACCGGAAGGTCCAGGCCTTCCACGAGCCGGTCCGCACCGGGCAGTCCGCCCTCTTCCAAGTGGGCATCCCAAGGCTGGATCAGTTCAAAGTCGAGCCAGGCCTGGGTCTCCGTGGGCATGGGAATGGGAAGAATGCCGTCGTATGCCCCCGATCCCTCCGCGGCAGCTTGGCTGGCCTGCTCGAACAGTCCGTCCAGGTCGCTTTCATGCACCACAAGCGGCCAATGGGGATAGACTTCGGACCAAGGGCCCTCGATTGTCTCGAACTCAAGGAGGAACAGGTACTCGTCGGCCACCAGCAGGTTGAGATCCTTGATTTCAGGCGTGGGTTCCGGCCGGCTGAGGAAACCGGGCCGACGGCAGGCTGCGACCGAGGCCACAATGCCGGCTGTGCCCAGGAGCCTGAGCACTGCACGGCGGCTCACCGCCGTGGCTGCGGATAGTCGAGTTGGGGTCACGAGTAACGTTTCCGATATGGTTTGGGGATTGCCATGGCACCAAGGGGTGCACAACAAGCCGCCGAAGCCCAAGTCCTTGTGTCGCCCGGATTCTACAGAATGACGCTCGTGCCATGGCCCGTGCCTGCTTCGATCCTGTCACGGATACTCCGCTCCCGAAGCAACATTTTCCCAGGGCCATTCTGGACGAGCGTCCACCGTCCCCGTGAACATTGGTTGGACAACACAACCTTATAATGCGGCAACCACCGTTCCGGCACACCCCAATCCTGCCTATCCATGCCCATTGCCAATCCCATGCCACAAGGTGCCTGGCTGCACCGCGAAGCCGATGCCGTTCTCGGGATTCTTGGAACGGCCGGCGAAATAGTATCCGGGTACTTTGGAGCGGACACGGACGTGGAGTTCAAGAACATCGACGAACCCGTGACCGCAGCGGACCGGGAGTGCAGCGCGTTCATAACCTCCAGCCTCAGGCGTGCCTTTCCGGACGATGGAATCCTTTCGGAAGAAGAACTTGACACGGCCGAACGGTTGAGCAAGGAGCGGGTGTGGATCATTGATCCCCTCGACGGCACACAGGAATTCGTGATTGGACTGCCGCAGTTCGTGATCATGGTGGGGTTGGCAATCCATGGGAAACCATGCCTGGGAATCGTCTTGCAGCCGACTTCGGGCTTGGTGTACATCGGGATTCCGGGCACGGGTGCCTGGGTCCACCGGGACGGCTGCACGCTTCCGGCCCGGGCCGGCCACCAGGATGAACTGTCCCGCATGCGGGCGGCGATGTCGCGCAGCCATCTGACCGCATTGATGGAAACCTGTCTCGATGATGCGGGCTTCGCGGAGCGCACGCGCATCGGCAGCGCCGGCCTCAAGGCGGGCCTGGTGGCCGAAGGCCGGGCGGACTGCTGGTTCCACGCATCCATTGGCCTCAAGGAGTGGGACGTCTGCGCACCTCACGCCATTCTGCAAGCCGCAGGCGCCACCGTGACCGACTGCTGGGGCCGCGATCGCAGATACAATCAAGCCGACTACCACCTGCGCCATGGCGTGATCGCCTCCAACGGCCGTCGGCATGCGCAGCTGATCGGCCACATCAGCCGCGTGTGCGCCGACCATGGTTTCCACAGGGACAATGGATTTGCCTAAGGCTTTCGCGGTGCCTACAGACCCAACCGACAGACTTCAGTGAACCGTTCACCCGGATGGCCCAACCTGTTGGGCCTGGTCGAGCCCGATCCCAAGGACCCGGGCGGCCTCCAAACCGCCTTGGGCCACCCGCCCGGCTGGGCGGTATTTCAGCGCAACCTGTTCAACGATGCCACCGTGTACCAGAGCGATGACTGGACCGGCCTGTCAGACGCGGGCACGGCTGTCATCTGTTGCCTTGAGTGGGAGCCCGGCTCAAGCGGCACGGTGCCCGGTCTGGAACACTTGCCAGCCTTTGCCAGCCGCTGCCGCGAATATGTGCAGGGCACCAGCGGATGCCACATCTGGGTTGTGGGCGACGAACCCAACCGGTCCAGCCAATGGCCAGGGACCGCGGCCGACCCACATTCCGATGCCGAAGGCACCTTGGAGGTGCTGCCGCCGCGGTACTTGCCCGGCCGATACTCCCAACTGACGGGTCAGGGCACTCCCGCAACCACCTCCCACACACAGCCGATCACCCCCGAACAGTATGCCGAGTGCCTGAAACAGGCCGGGGCCGCGATCAGATCGGTGCCGGACCACGAGGACGACCTGATCCTGTGTGCGGCGATGGCTCCCTGGAACGCCGATTTTCGGGACCCCGACAATCCCAGCGGCGACTGGATCGACTACTTCAAGACGGTCTGCGCGGCACTGGGCGCGGACGATCTCCAGGGTTTTGCGCTGCACACGGCCACGTCCGGATCCGACCTTGACGAAATCACAACCGAGGAGCGTCTGGCCTTCCCCTTTGCAGGCCGGAGGCGCGGCTTCCGTGCCTACCTGGACTTCATCCACGCCATCCCGCCAAGGTTCCACCACCTGCCGGTGTTCATCACCGAGGTGTCGCGGCTCGAGCCCTGGCGCAATGACGACAACGGTTGGACCGGGACCGCCATGGCGGACATCCAATCCCACAACCGGACGCGCATCCAGAATCCGATACGGTGCGCGGCCCTGTACACCTGGAACAGCAAGTCGCCTTGGACGCTTCGGGGCAAACCCCTGCTCGCGGCGGACATCGCCCGCTCCATCGCCGCACTCGAAGTGCGCCGGTATCAGGACTCCCTGCTGCCGGTCGCGTGGACCCGCGTCGAGGTCCCGGCAAGGGTGGAGGCGGACCGGCCTCTGACAGTGAATCTGGCCTTTGAAAATGCCGGTACGGAACCCCTGGTCGCCAGCGGTGACGCACCGGTGCGCATTAGCTGCATGTTGGGCAGCACGGATCCGATATCCGGCAACTGTATCGTCGAGGTGGACCGGCGCTTCCCGTTGCCGAGCGACATTAATCCCGGGCAGGGATGTGAAGTGTCCATCGAACTGCAGGCTCCTGAAGACGCCACCGACATCACCCTATTCATCGGTATCGTTCCGGCAGGTTTTCTCTGGTCGGCTACGGTAGTCGAGGACGCGATACAGATTCCCTTGCTCCAGGAACCGGAGGAAGAGGTCGAACCGGTGAAGGCAACGGCTGCGGATTCTACCGGCTACGGCGCGGGGAAACCCGATGCAGAACCCGCGGCCGCATTGGAGGATACGGAGGAACCAACCCGCGATCCCGAGGCGAAGCCGGTTCCGACCCTCGAAATGACCGCCGCGCCAGAAACGGACATTGTTCCCGAGGACCAGGAGGCGTCCGAGCCGGAGGCATTCACGGACAATGGGCAGGAGAAACCACCTGACCCAGTTTCGGAATGTCCGGAACCCGAAGTCCGCGAACCCCCTGCCGTCATCGATCTGAGTGCCTTTTTCCACCGCCCGTCCGAGAGCTCCGCGATGCGTGCCTTGGCAGACGTCACCAGGGTCGTATTCGTCGAGTCCCGCTTCGACGGGGATCCGCCCATCAACGAGGTAACCGACCACTTTGCCAAGCAAGGCTACAAGCAAGTCCCCCTGCACTTCCTGTTAACCGAACCGGACTGTGCCTACCAGTTCCACAAGGCGAAGCACAACCCCATTCCTTATGCCGCCAACCTGACATCCGCCGTCGTGCTGAGCCTGCCCAAGGCACAGGGCGACACCCATGGCTGGCTATCGAGGTTCGACGAGCTGGCCGACACGGTGTTCGAGGTGCTGGCCACGATCTTCAACGGGAATCCGCCGCCCAAACTCGAGGTGGGCGTGGACACCCTGGATGGTGACCTGGGATTCAAGTCCGGTGCCGGCGACCACTTGGAAGACATTTGCCTTCTGTTGTCCAGCCGTTGGGCGGACGATGTGGACAGTCCCGTTCCCCTGACGTTCGTTCCGGTTGCACTGCCATTGGAAGGATCGCCCCCCATAGCCCGGGAACCGGACCCGGACGAGGCAATCCCCGAAATGGAGACCGAGATACCGGACACCGACACGATGCCAAGGGAACACACCGGGTTTGCCCCCGTGCCCGAACCCGATCCCTCTGTCGAGACCCGCCAGGACACAATGCCGGATCCGACGGATCCGGACATCACCGAAACAGCCGCCGCCGGCATCGAGCCGGTCCTGACCTTCGACGACGACTCGGGGTTTGTCCAGTTGGAGCAAGACTCCGCCCGTTGGCTGAACCTGCGCTTCTCCCATCTACAGGCCACATCGGTTTGCCTCTGGGTCTCCGGTGAAAACGGTACATTGCCCCTGGCGCAGCTCCGGCGAATCCATAACATGGCTGCATCCGAGGTGTACTGCCACTACGTGGTTGAACCGTCGGGCCGCATTCTGGACACCGGCCGGCCCGCAGCTGCGCGCGAGCACTTGCCTCCCAAGTTCCAGGATGCGATCCACATCTACCTGCGGGGCCGCGGGCCCCATCCCCAACGGGACTTGGAGCAGCTGCACGCCTGCAGCGGCCTCCTGGCGGAACTACTGCACTGTCCGGCCATCGCGGACCGACGGCAGACCATCGGCGGAGACCTGGCCGATGTCCTTCTCGTCGGAAGCAGTCGGTGGCAGCACGGGCCGGCCTGGACCGATGCTGTGACAGCCACGGTCAGCCAGGTGGATGTCGACCGGGATCCGGCTGCCGGCTCCGAACATCACCCATTGGAGGCGCAGCCTCACAGCGCCAACCCGCTGCCGAGCACGGGTGCGGAGATCGACGAACCGGACCGCGTCCCCCGGGCGGAACCTCCCGCCTCGTCTGTGCCCGGACAGGGAGTCGGCAGCATTGACGCACCGTCCATCGTAGACCGGGTTGGCACCATCCCCAAGCACCCCGTCCTGGACTTCCCCAAGCGGCGGCCCAGCGCGATACGGCAAATCGTGGTCCACCACTCCGGGTTTCCCAGTCATGTAACCCCGCATGCCATGGCCGAATCCCTGGTACTTGACCAGCTGGCCACGGACGGCACGGAACCGGGTTTGCCCTACCACTTCGTCGTCCAGGTCGACGGCACCGTGGAACAGATCCACGACCTGTCGGTGGCATGCCACTCAACGCAGGACGGCCACGACAGTATCGTGGCCGTGTGCCTGGCGGGTACGTTCAGCCAGGGCATCAACCCCACGCCCCTGCAACTCGAACATGCCGGACATCTGATTGCCTGGCTGCTGCAAACCTGCTATTTGTCCGAGGCGGACATCGCCGGTCATCGCGACGTGGACCCATTCGAGGAGGTGTGCCCAGGCGAGGAATGGAGTACAGGGCACAACTGGGGCCAAACACTCCGGTACCACGTTTCCCGCCACCTGTCGGGCAACCCGGCGGACGTGGTCCCGGTGTCCTGAATGTCCCTCGCAGACCTGATTGGATACAGCCCGGGAGACGAACTGGGGGCCGGGTTCAGGGTAAAGTTGCCGGCCTTCACGGGGCCGCTACACCTGCTGTTGGCCCTACTGGAACAGAACGACTTGGACATCGCCGAGGTCAGCTTGGTGGCGGTCACCTCGGCCTACCTGGAGGCAATCGAGAATCTGGACGACCTGCCTGCGGCATCCGTGTGCGCCTTCCTTGATGTCGCCACCAGGCTCATGGTGCTCAAGGCCAGGTCCCTGGTCCCCGACCTTGCGCCGGACGAGGATGACGAGGACGATGCCGACATCTCGGACCTCTTGGACCAACTGACCGAACTGAGCCGGTTCGCGGGTCCGGTGAGCGCACTGAAACAGCGCCGGGACGCAGGCTTGCACTCTTTCCAACGCCAAGCCCCGCTGCCCCAACAGCGTATAGTCAACGTCCCGGCCCTGGAGCAACCTTCCAAGCTCAGGTCCGCCATGGTTAAACTTGCCCGTTTCCTGCCCCGCGTACAGACCGTGCAGGCCCCGACCATACCCAGCTTCACGATTGCGGGCCAAGCCAAGGCCCTCATGGCCTATCTGCGCCGCTGGCAGGATGCGGGCAGCCACCGTTACCGATCGTTTTTTGCGATGTTCGAATCAGGTTCCCCGCGGGCGGAGATCCTGGCCACCTTCCTGGCCATGCTGGAGATGATCAAGTCGCGAACCGTCTCGGCCCGCCAGGAACAACCGTTCGGCGACATCGGAGTCCAGTTGACGACACCCGCGGCAACCCGATTGCCCGCCGACGACGATACCGACACGGCGTGAGCTGCAAACCCGGTCCATGGCAACGTCAGGAATGTGATAAACGTGTCCAGCTGGGGCGAGGATTCCTGGGAGGACATTCCGAACGCGGATTCTGACCACGGCACCGAGCCGCCGGAAGACATGCCGGCTAGGCTCCTGGAGTACATCCCGGGCTTTCCGGTCTGGAACGACTCAGGTTGTGCCTATGTCCAGGTCACGGCCTACGACCTGAACACCAATTTCAAGCATCTCTCCTTCGGCGGCCATGCGGATGCCGCCCTGGATTCCCTAGTCGCAACGTTCAACCTGCCCGGATCGCTTGGCGCAACCTCGGTGGCCGATTGCCTGTTCCTGGACTGTGAAACCACCGGTCTGGGCCGGTCGAGCCTTCCCTTCCTGATTGGCATCGGCACCTTCGAGACCGTGGCCGATATCGATTCCCGCGTGCTGCAGCGCAATGCCGACGGCAGCCTGGTTCTCGGTGAAGGTGCAGTCAACCCGGATCCCACGGGCACCGGCGGCGCACCCACCCACTTTGTGATCAGGCAACTGTTCGCCTGGCATCCCCGCGAGGAATGCGCCGTTCTCCAGGTTCTGCAGGATCTCACGGCATCGCGCCCGGTGTGGGCCACATTCAACGGCGATGCCTTCGACATTCCCCTCATTCGCGCCCGGTACCACACAAACCTGATTTACTTCCCCGAGCTGCCGCTGAACGATCCCTTCACCGACCATGCGGCCAGCCGACTCGACCTCCTGCCGTTGGCCCGCAAGCTTTGGCGCCGCCGCATCGGCAGCTGCTCCCTGTCCAATTGCGAACACGCAGTCCTTGGACTTGCCCGTGCCCAGCAGGACGTTCCGGGATCCTTGATACCCGGCATGTACCGGCAATACATCGAAACCGGCCGGGTTCACGACATGGTCCGGGTCTTCTATCACAACCGCCAGGACATCGTGACCATGCCGTTCCTGCTGGAACGCATGGTTCAGACCGTAGGAGCCACGGATGCCAAACCCGATGCGGACCTGGCCGGCGAGGATGCGCTGTCCCTGGCGGTGGTGGCCTTCAACAACGGCAACCCGGAACGGGCCAGTGCCCTGCTCCATGCGGCCATCCGGGCCTTGCACAGCCAGCCGACACAGGCGGACGCATTCCGCCTGCTGGCCCTGCACTACAAGCGGCAAGGGGACTGGGACCGGGCCGTCCGGTTGTGGGAACGCTGGATCAGCACCGCCACGGTGGACACAGTGCACCCGTACATTGAACTGGCGAAGTACCACGAATGGCAATCGAAGGACCTCGACCAGGCCGACACCTACACCCGGTGGGCCATGTACGTGAGGGAAAGCAGCCCGTTCCGGCATCCACCGCAGACCGCCGCCGAACTGCAACACCGACTGACGCGGATCAGCCGCAAGAAGAGGCGGCTAGTCCGATCCTGACCGCGCGGAAACGGCGGGCGAATCTTGGGTTCAGCGAACTCATCCATGTACAATCCGCGTCCTGTCAATCCTCGGTAGCTCAATTGGCAGAGCGTGCGGCTGTTAACCGCAATGTTGTTGGTTCGAGTCCATCCCGAGGAGCCAAGTTGCATACCGGCCAGTGGTTCGGGAATCAATGCAAGGCCCCGAAAGGTGATCCCTTCGGGGCCTTGGCGTGTCCCGCGCCGTTTCAAGACTGCGAACCCGGTCCCGCGCAACTTTGCGTTTGCCCTACCTCACGGCACCCTCCAGGTGCTCTGCCAGAGGGTGGCTGGATGCGGCGCAGACATTGCATGCTGCGAGGCACACCGACGTATTCGTCCTCTCGGCATTGGCGGTTGAGGCGACGGACCGTGCCGTCGTCTTGCTGATGTACAGGCAACTGAATCGCGGATTGCCGAGTGAGCACCGAGGGTACCGAGGAGCAACAAGTGAGCCGTCTCGCGGACATCAACTTGGAACTTGAACCTATACGCGCTGGCTTGGACGCAGTACGCACCCGGCTGTGAACAAGACCCAAACGGCATCAGCATGAAGGCGACTCGCTACTTTGACGAACAGGTGATTCGTAAGCGACCCTATATTGAGCGGCACTGGTGCGCGGACGTGATCGCCGCTCCGCTACAGCGTGAAGTACAGCCTGACGGTCGCATTCGCTTCTGGGGCGAGGTGACTCGCCCTGAGTCCGGGGAATCCCGTATCTTGCGCGTCGTCACGCTTGCCGACGGAGCAACCGTGCACAATGCGTTCTTCGACCGCCGCTTTCGCAAGGAGACGTCATGAAACTGCATTACTATCCTGAAACCGACAGCCTCTACGTCGAATTGAAGGCTTCCCCTGGGGCGGAGACTCTCGAAGTGGCCGACGGGCTCAATGTAGACCTTGATGACAAGGGTGAGGTCGTCGGCTTCGACATCGACCACGCCTCCCAGCGTCTCGATCTCACTACACTCGAAATCGAAGCCCTGCCGGTCCGTTCCTACAAGGCGGGATGAGCAATGCAGGTACCCATCGATCTCAAACCTGGGAACTCGCCATGAAGAGGATCACGACCAACGACCCGGAGACGCGTTCGGCCGATGTCGTAGCTGAGAACCTCGAATACCCGAAAATGCTGCTTCCCGAGGCATTCTCCGAAGGAAAGGTGGACTTCGAGGTGCTGAAGCTGCTGCTTGGCGACGCCGTGGACGAGCGCAATGAGAAATACGGCCTCAACTGGCCCACAAGCACCAAGCCCGGGAGGTCCGTGTTGACCTTTGAGAACCTCATCCTTGAACGACAGGCCCTGACCGAACCGATGTTCATCGAACCGAAACAGATGGAGACCGTTCGCGTCAATGGTTCTGTCGGCTGGATTGCGGGGCTCGTCGGTCAGCGATCGGGGCGTTTCCACCGGGCGGCCATCGACTCTTGGATCGAGGAGAAAACCGGGGCTACAGGGGCGCAGACCTTCTGGAACAGCGCGAAACCCTCTAACGCCCAAGGGGAAGACTGATGGTCATGAAGCAATCGCAACGCTACTCGTCGCTGGGGCAGAGCTGCGACGAACTGAGCGATGGTATGGAAGACTGTCCATGAACACTCACACACACGAAGAACTGAAAGCTATCATCTGGGACATCGCCAACCGGCTCAGAGGACCATACCGGCCTCCACAGTACCGTTTGGTCATGCTGCCTATGGTCGTCTTGCGTCGGCTAGATTGTGTCCTGGAGCTGAACAAGGAAGCTGTTCTCGCGCAACATGATGAGCTTCAGGCGCAGCAGGTGCCCGAAGCAGCAATGGATCGCCTGCTCGGCAAGGCTGCCGACCCGAAGCGGAAGCATCCTCTCTATAACACGAGCCCCTATACCTTTGCCCGGTTACTCGGCGATGCCGAGAACATCGCGCCGAACCTCGTGTCGTACATCAATGGCTTTTCCCCGACCGCGCGGCGCATCTTCGAGCGTTTCAATTTCGCAGATCAGATCGACAAGCTCGATGCCAGCAACCGCCTTTTCACAGTCGTTAGGGCAATGGCCGATGTCGACCTTCACCCTGACAAGATCGACAACCTTCAGATGGGCTATCTATTCGAGCATCTGGTGATGCGCTTCAACGAACAGGCCAACGAGGAGGCCGGAGACCACTTTACGCCGCGGGAGGTCATTCGCCTCATGGCGAACCTCATCTACACCGGCGAACAGGATGTCTACAAGCCCGGCATCTACCGCACAATCTACGATCCGGCGTGCGGAACGGGCGGCATGCTCTCCGAGTCCGAGAAGCTGATCCTCTCGCAGAACGATCGGGCCAAGCTCGCGCTCTTCGGCCAGGAGTACAACGACGAGTCCTGGGCAATCTGCTGCTCGGACATGCTCATCAAGGACGAGGACACGGCTAACATCGTCCTTGGGGACACCTTGGGAGACGGCAGGACCAGAGACGGCTTTGAGGGCGAGTGCTTCCACTACCTCATGGCTAACCCACCTTTTGGCGTCGAATGGAAGGACCAGAAGGAGGTGGTCGAGCGCGAGCACAAGACCATGGGCCTTTCGGGTCGGTTCGGCGCTGGGCTTCCGGCTATCAATGACGGCTCGCTCCTCTTCCTTCAGCACATGATTTCCAAGATGCATCCCTATGAGGAGGGGAACGAAAACTCGCCTGGCTCAAAGATCGCCATCGTCTTCAATGGCTCACCGCTGTTCTCTGGCGACGCCGGAACGGGACCGTCCAACATCCGCCGCTGGATCATCGAGAACGACTGGCTCGATGCCATTGTGGCACTGCCGGATCAGCTGTTCTACAACACCGGCATCTTCACCTATGTGTGGCTTGTGACGAACCGCAAGCCGCTGGAGCGGCGCGGCAAGGTGCAACTCATCGACGGCACGCGATTCTTCGAGAAGATGAAGAAAAGCCTCAACAACAAGCGCAACGAGATCACCGAAGACCAGATTTGCCAACTGACCCGGGTGTACGCCAATTACCAGGACGGCGAGACGGCCGAGGTCTTAATCAACGGCGAAACTGAGACCCGCGCCATCTCCCGCATCTTCGAGAACCAGGAGTTCGGCTTCCTCAAGGTGACGGTTGAACGGCCCTTGCGTATGAACTTCGAGGCGTCGCCGGAGCGCATCACCAAGCTCGACAACCAAACCGCCTTCACGAATCTAGCGACATCGAAGAAGCGGAAGGACGCAGCGTTGGCAAAGCGCGAGATCGAGGCAGGACGGAAACAGCAGGACGCCATCCGCGCCGCGCTCACGACTCTCGAAGGCAACGGGCGCTACAGGGACCGTGCGATATTCGAGGCCGATGTGATGAAGGCCGCGAAGCGAACCGGTCACAAGATTGCCGCCCCGATCAAAAAAGCGATCTGCGCAGCCCTCGGTGAGCGGGACCCGGATGCCGAGATTTGTCTTGACAGTAAGGGACGACCGGAGCCCGACAGCGAACTCCGGGACACCGAAAACATTCCATTGCCGCCTGAGACCACGATGCCTCTGCCCATGGAGTTCGGACCGAAAAAGCCCAATAGCAGACTGGCAATGGTGTGAACAGTTTTTGAGATATACGTTGGCAGGGGTGGTCGCTCCGGCGGGGTTGGACCGGGGTGGCGGACGCTTGCAACAGGCAGGCCGCGGCGAATCCGGGGGGATTCGCCGCCGATTCA